>ERZ808292.171-NODE-171-length-19311-cov-7.439863_pt1 | contig 19311 bp, 20 predicted proteins | sample MGYA00521275_ERZ808292 | MGnify/ENA primary metagenome ERZ808292 (study PRJEB31516, sample SAMN03275613) | gut metagenome | biome: mammalia-associated habitat; material: feces | host: Papio cynocephalus | place: Kenya | collected 2012-07-26 ... | reverse complement strand
TGGTGCAGGAAATGAGACTCGAACTCACACGGGTGTTTCCCATACGCCCCTCAAACGTACGCGTCTACCGATTCCGCCATTCCTGCGGCGAAACTATTATAACATTTTTTCATACCTTTTCAATGGTTATTTAAAAGAACAAGAAAAGATATAGTTGGTTGTTACTTTCGTTTATGTTTTTTATTGTAGTCACTTATAACTTTTTCATATTGAGCATAAGTGTTTTGAGTCATTGTTTCAAAAGAAATAGGAATAGTTTTTGATGCACATTCACCAATTATTTCCATTTCTTTTTTATTTGCGAAAATATCAAGAATTTTAGTTTTCATATCTTCAATAGTATCATGAGCCAAATATCCATTATATCCATCAGTGAAAGGTTCAGCTACACTTGAATTAATAGTTAAAAGACAAGGTGTTTTCATTGTACAAGCTTCGCGAATGGCAATTGAGGCATTATCATATGTACTAGGAAAGAAAAACAAATTAGCAACGGCATATACACCACTTAATAAAGAAACATCGCTTATTTTACCTAAAAAATGAATGTTATTTTCTAGATTGTTTTTCTTAACAAACAAATGCATATCTTGTTCATCAAGACCTTCTCCCACAAAATACATGTGATATGTAGAATCAATATTTACCAATTCTTTTACGACATTAAGAATAAGTTTTAAATTTTTTACATAGCGTAATTGCCCAACATAGAGCAAGTTTTTGTTTTTTTCATCAATATTAAATTTTTCTATAGCAAGTTGTTTAAGCTCATCAGTATTATCTGGATATTTAAAGTTTGTGCCATTTTCCATAATAACAACTTTCTTTTTGTATCCATAAGAATGTAATGTTTCTGCTGTTTTATTAGAAGGAGCCCATACCTCATCACAATTGTTAAAAAACTTTATGATGTAATTAAGAACAAACTTTGTAATTAATTTACTATGTGTTTGAGCCATGACGTCTTCTTTAAATTGACTATGGAATGTAGCAACAATAGGAATATTCTTTTTTCTTGCTAACTTTAAAGCATAATGACCGATAAAAAATGGAGAATGCACATGAAAGATATTAGCGTTAGAATTTAAAATATATTTATTTAATTCTTTGTCCTTTCTTGGTAAAGGAATTATAAATTTATTAACAATTTTAATTTTTGTTTTTTTTCTTAAAACTTTATAAGGCAACTTTTCATCGTATGATTTATATTCTTCATGATATTGCGGAACCACTACATCACATTCGCCCATACGATTGAGATGCTTTGCACAATTATCCACCACACGTACTACACCATCAATTTGTGGGAAAAAATTATCGCAAAATTCAATTATTTTTAATTTTTCTTTTTCAGCCATTGCATAATCTCCTTATCATCAAGTGAATTATATTGTAATTTTAATTTGTTGTCAAATCAAGTGAATATTGCAGCAAATTTAATTTATCACTTTATTATTTTTTTATATCTTTTAATGAGAACTTAATTACTTTATTTAGTTCAGACAAAGTAGTTTCTATTTGAAGACCAATTTTCCCGCCACTAAAAACAATCTTGTCTTTATCACTAGCACTTATATCAATAGTGGTTACAAAAAATTTTTTCATACCAACAGGTGAACAACCGCCATGAATATAACCGGTTAATGGCAATAAATCTTTACTTCTAATCATTTCAATGCTTTTTTCATTTACCGCACTAGCGGCTTTCTTTAAATCAAGTTCGCTATTTACTGGAACTAAAAATACATAGTGATTGTTAGACTTACCAATAGTTACTAATGTTTTAAATACTTTCGTTGGATCTTCATTTAATAATTTAGCGACTTCTTCACCACTAATCGCGGAAGTTGCATCGTATTCATATATGTTAAAATTTATCTTTTTTTGTTCTAAAAGTCTAATTGCATTTGTTTTTTCGATTTTTTTAGCCATATAGTTTGTTCTATTATTGGTTGATATTCCTTTCCAATATCTCTTATATTCTACTACATTTATTAGAAATGGTAAAAGGATAGTTGAAAAAATCAACGATATATTACATATGGTTGAAATTATCAAGAATAGTGAACTGTAAAGAAAGAAACTTTCAAATCGTAATATTTATGATTGTGTGCTATGATAAAGTAGTTACTAAGGAGGATTACTAAAATGAAAAAGTATGACTATGTAATTGTAGGCTCTGGTTTATATGGCGCAACTGCAGCTTATGAATTAACAAAAAAAGGATACAAATGTTTAGTATTAGAAAAAAGAGATCATATTGGTGGAAATATCTATACTAAAGAAGTTGAAGGTATTAATGTCCATGTTTATGGTGCACATATTTTCCATACATCTAATAAAATGATTTGGGATTATGTCAATCAATTCGCGGAATTTAATAATTATATTAATTCCCCAATTGCTATTTATAAAGATGAATTATACAATTTGCCATTCAACATGAATACATTTTCTAAATTGTTTAATATTAAAACGCCAGAAGAGGCAAAACATGTTATTGAAAATGAAGTTAAAGAATCATATGTAGAAAATCCAACAAATTTAGAAGAACAAGCTAAAAATTTAGTAGGAAAAACAATATTTGAAAAACTAATTAAAGAGTATACCGAAAAACAATGGGGAAAGAATTGTGATGAACTTCCGCCATTCATTATCAAAAGATTACCAGTAAGATTTACTTATGATAATAATTATTTTAATGATCGTTACCAAGGTATACCAATGGGTGGATACACAAAAATAATTGAAAAGATGCTTGAAGGTAGCGATGTCTTACTAAATGTTGATTTTCTAAAAGAAAAAGAAAAGTATTTAGCACTAGGAGACAAAGTTATATTTACTGGACCAATTGATGCTTATTATGATTATTGTTATGGACCATTAGAATATCGTTCGGTTTATTTTGAAACAGAAACATTAGATATGGAAAATTATCAAGGAAATGCTGTCGTGAATTATACAAGTAAGGACGTTCCATTTACTCGTATTATTGAACATAAACATTTTGAATTTGCTAAAACTCCAAAAACAATTATTTCTAAAGAATATTCTAAAAAATGGAAATTAGGCGATGAACCTTATTATCCTGTAAACGATACGAAAAATACTGAATTATATCAAAAATATTTACAATTGGCCAAGAAGGAAACTAATGTTTACTTTGGTGGAAGATTAGGACAATATAAATACTTAGATATGCACAATGTTATATTAGAAGCACTTAATTTTACTAATAATGTATGTTTTAAGAAATAGACACATATGATAAAAGCATAAGGATATTATAAAAAGTTGTAGGCATTATAATAAAACTGCTGTGTCTAGGGGGAAACTTAATCATGGCTAAAAAAGAGAAAAAAGAAATTGATATTGCCCAAGAAGAAGAGATTCGTAAAACACAAGAAATTATTATTAATGAAACAATTGTCAATCAAGCAATCAAAGAATCAGAACATCAAGATAATGTTAAAAAGAGTTCTAAAAAATCTTTGTTTGGTCTTTTGTTTGTTATTTTAAACGTTATTTTAGTAATTATTTTAGGACTTACAACTTTTAATAATAGTGATGCTGGAGAAGTTACTTTGGAACAAACTTTTGCGGTTTGGTTTCAAAAAGAAAACATAATTTACTGGCTTATTGCTTTGTTACTTGGCTTAGTTACCTTACTTGCAGAAGCCATTAAGTTTTATATTATGATTCGTAAAACCACTGGAAAAAGTAAGCCGTATTTATCACTTAAAACAGCGATAATGGGAAAATATTATGATAATATTACTCCGTTAGGAAGTGGCGGACAACCATTCCAAATTTATTATTTAACTAAAGGTGGCGTTCCAGGTGCAGAATCAATGTATTTGCCAGTTGCTTCATTTTTCCTTAATCAATTAGCGTTTTTAATACTTTGCATTATGGCATTTATCGTTAATAGTGTTACAAAAGGTGCACCAGTTAGTAATGCAGGTACAGCTGGAAAGACTTTGTTAATTATGGCTTATATTGGTGCTGTGTTTTCAATTTCTATTCCTGTTGCTATCTTTATTGCTTCATTTTTACCAAAACTACGTGCCAAAATAATTAAAATATGTGTGCGTTTTTCATATAAATTCAAATTAGTTAAAAATAAAGGCGCGGCAACAAGAAAAGCTAATAAATTAGTTAATGATTATCGAAAAAGTTTATTTATGCTTGCAAAAAGTCCGTGGACAGTGATATCCACAACTATTTTGTCGTTAATATATGAGATCGCAATATGCTCAATTCCATATTTTGTTATAAGAGCATGTGGCATTCAAGATGCAAATTGGTTGATCTATTTATGTATGACTATCATTGTTTATTCGGCAATATCGTTTATTCCAACACCGGGAAATTCTGGTGCTGCGGAATTATCATTTATGATATTATTTACTGCTTTGAATGGTTCGCTTCTTGTCTCAAAATATTGGGCGATGGCGTATTGGAGATTTTGTTGCTATTTCTTGATAGTTTTAATTGGCGTTGTGTTTATAATTGCTGATTTAATTAAAGCAAATCATAAACGTAAAAAAATTTTAAAAGAAGAAGCAAATAGTATTTCTGAATAAACAAAACCAGAATATCAAACGTATGCACTTATTTGGGCAATAAGTGCTTTTTTATGTTTTATTTTTAATAAAAATAACAAAATGTTGCAAACTTAACTGTAGTAGCATAAAATAGACTTGCTTTGCCTAGGAGGAATACTAACCATGGCCACAAAAAAAGAAAACAAAAAGGTTGAAAAGACCATTCAAGAAGAAGAAATACGAAAAACCCAAGAAATCATTATTAATGAAACAATTATTAATCAAACAATAAAAGAATCAGAACAAAAAGAAGAGATTAAAAAAGATTCGAAAAAATCGCTTTTTGGTTTAATCTTTGTTTTTATTAATGTTATTTTAGTAATAATTTTAGGATTTACAACTTTTAATAAAGATGGAAATGATCAAGGTTCATCATTTCAAACAACATTAGATATTTGGTTTCAAAAAGAAAATGTGGGTTATTGGATTATTGCTTTAGTATTAGGCTTAGTTGCTGTTCTTGCCGAAGCTATAAAATTCTATATTATGATTCATAAAACTACAGGAAAACATCGACCTTATTTATCACTTAAAACTGCAATTTTAGGTAAATATTATGATAATATTACTCCACTTGGCGGTGGAGGACAACCATTCCAAATTTATTATTTAACTAAAGGCGGAGTTCCAGGTGCCGAATCAATGTATTTACCAGTTGCTTCGTTTTTTATGAATAGATTAGCATTTTTAATTCTTTGCATAACTGCATTTATATTTAGTGCTGTAAAAAAAGACGCTGTTGTTCCAAATTCTGATGCAGGAACCATTTTATTAATTATGTCTTATATTGGAGCGGCTTTCTCAATTTTTCTTCCAGCGGCTATCTTCATTGCTTCGTTTTTACCAAAATTACGTGCCAAAATAATTAAATTATGTGTTCGCATCTCTTTTAAATTTAAATTAGTTAAAAACAAAGGTGCGGCTACACGAAAAGCTAATAAACTAGTTAATGATTATCGAAAAAGTTTATTTATGCTTGCAAGAAGTAAAGGAACTGTTATATTAGTAACTATTTTATCATTTGTTTATGAAATGTCTTTATGTTCTATTCCTTATTTTGTAGTTAGAGCATGTGGAGGAACCGCGGATTGGTTCACATTAATGTGCACTTGTGTAATTGGATATTCCGCAATATCATTCATTCCAACACCAGGCAATTCAGGCGCTGCAGAATTAGCGTTTACCTTATTATTTACCGGTATAGCGGCATCTACTAAATATTGGGCAATGGCTTATTGGAGATTCTGTTGCTATTTCTTAATTGTTATAATTGGCATGGGCTTTGTAATTGGTGGAATGATTAAATCGCGCCATGAACGTAAAAAGCACCTAAACGAAACATTAAATTCAAAGTAAAAAGGCACAAAATTAGTGTCTTTTTTTACTAAATGTGTATAATAAATTTGTTTACTAAATAAGGAGGCATAAAACATGAAAAAGATATTAAGACTTTTATCACGATTATTACTTGTACTTCCTGCTTTGGTACTCCAAATTTTATGGTGGTTATTAATTTTTAGATGGTGGAATACATATTACAATTACTTGATTGCATTTAGTTATGTTTTCTCTATTTTAGTCATTATATATATCATTAATAGAAGAGAAGAATCAAATTATAAAATTTTATGGATTATTGTTGTTTCTTTATTACCGTTCTTTGGAACATGGTTATATGTTTCAAGCGGAAATAGACGTACTTCTAAGCCGATATTGAAAAAAATAAATAAGTATAAGTATTTATCTGATAAACCAGAAGGAAAACAACTTCCTAATGATAATCGATCTTTACAAACAATGAATATGATTAGTTCATTATCTAATGCTCCTATTGTAAAGAATAAAAATGCTAAATATTTTCCTAGTGGCGAAAGTATGTATGAAGATATGTTAAAAGAATTAGAAACTGCTAAACATTTTATTTATTTAGAATACTTTATTGTGGAAAAAGGAAAGTTTTGGAATTCAATTCTAGATATATTAAAACGTAAAGTAAAAGAAGGCGTAGATGTTAGGATACTTTATGATGATATAGGAAGTATTTCAACATTTTCTTTACATAATAACTATTTCTTAAAAAGAGATGGCATTCATATTGCTTCATTTAACCCAATTAAATTTATTAAATTATCACTTAATAATAGAGATCATCGTAAAATGATGATTATTGATAATCGTGTTGTTTATAGTGGTGGCATTAATATTGCGGATGAATATATTAATACCAAAGTTCGTTTTGGCTATTGGAAAGATATTGGTTTCAAATTAGAAGGTGAAGCCACTTTATCTTACACACATATGTTTGTTTTGTTTTGGAATGCTTATTCTTCTGATAAAATTGATGAACACGCGTTATATAAAAGTAGTTATCAAGAATATGAAACAAACGAACATGTTATTTCATATTATGATTCACCAAGTAATGAAGAAGCCATTAGTAATAAATTAATGATTGATTTACTAGCTCAAGCAACAAAGTATGCTTATTTTTATACTCCTTATTTAATTTTAAATGATCCATTAAAAGAAGCATTTATTCAAGCGGCTCAAAGAGGTATTGATGTTCAAATTATTATTCCAGGTATTCCAGACAAAAAATTGGTATATTTATTAACTAAAAAATATGCCGAAGAATTAGTAAACAAAGGCGTAAAGGTCTATGTATATAAAGATGGATTTATTCACGCAAAAGCGGCATTAATGGATGATAAAATATGTTCAATTGGTTCAGTTAATTTAGATTATCGTAGTTTATATTTACACTTTGAAAATAATACAGTATTCTATGAATCAAGCGTTTTAAAACCTTTAAAAGAAGATTTCTTGAATGTACAAAGTCAGTCGAATATGATGCCAAAAAAAGATAAAAAAGATAATATAATTAAACGTATTTTAATATCAATAATTGATTTAATTTCACCATTATGCTAACAAAAAAAGAGCCAACTCAAATGAGAATTAACTCAAATGAGTTTGGCTCTTTTATTAACTAAATAATGCAGGGAAGAATACGTAAGTGCAAAGTAAGAAATATACGACAAGTGATGTAGCATCTACGATTGTTGTTACGATTGGACCAGACATAAGTGCTGGATCTAATTTTATTTTTTGAGCAAGCATTGGTAATGACGCTCCTAATAATTTAGCAATAACAATTGTAATAAATAATGTGGTAGCCACTAATGCGGCAACTTGCCAATTTGGTACACTTGGCATACCATCTACAGGAGTGTTTTTTACTAATCCAACGGATAATTCAAATAATATCCATAAGAAGTTACAAATAGAAACTAATGTAGCAGTAACAAGTGCAACTCTAAATTCTTTCCAAATGACTTTTCCATAATCGTGAGTTGTTACTTCTCTAGTAGCAAGTCCACGTGTAATAAGTGAAGTAGTTTGGCCGCCAGAATTACCGCCAGTATCCATAAACATAGGAATGAATGCAGATAATACAGCGACAGCTTGTAAAGCATGTTCGAATTTAGAAATAATGATACTCGTGAATGTGGCAGAAATCATTAATAATAGTAACCAAGTTACTCGTTTTTTAGCCATTGAGAATACACCGGTTTTTAAATATTCGTCTTCTAGTGGTTGCATACCAGCTTGAATAGCAATATCTTCGTTTGTTTCTTCTTCGATTACATCGATAATATCATCGACTGTAATAACACCGACTAGACGATTTTCATTATTTAAAACAGGTAAAACGGTAATGTCATATCGTTTAAATATTTGAGCGACATCTTCTTGGTCTTGATAAACATTTGCGGATTTAAAATCTTCGTTCATGATATCAGCAATTTTTTCATCATCATCTGCTAAAACTAAATCATCAAGATATAAAACACCAACAAGATTACGTTTATTGTCAATTACAAAAGTTGTAGAAATTGTTTCAGCATCTTTACCAATCTTTTTGATTCTTGCTAAAGCATCTTTTACATCAAGCGTATTAATAAGTTCAACGTATTCAGTGGTCATAATTGAACCGGCAGTGTCTTCTTTATAATTTAATAACTTATTGATGTCATTTCGTGCGTCTTTATCGGAAGCACTTAAAACACGTTTTACCAAGTTAGCAGGCATATCTTCAAGAAAGTCAACAATATCATCAGTGTAGGAATTATTAATTAATTCACGTAATTGTTTGTCTGAAAATAAATTGATTAAGTTTTGTTGTTGATTTTCATCAAGATAAGTAAATAGTTCAGCGGTATATTCACTTTTAACAGTTTTAAAAATAAAAAGTAATTTAGAAATATCTTCAATATCGTCACAAACTTCAGCGATATCAATAATATCAGTAGATTCGAATAATTCACGAATTTCTTTTACTTTTTTATTATCAATAAGACTTTCTAATTCTTCTAATGTGATTTTGTTTTCCATGGTTTCACCTCCAAAGCCACTTTATGATAACCACTTAAAAAAATTTTTGCAACAGTTTTTTATTAATAATAAAAAAAAGTGCTTTCGTTTCATTGACATTTATCGACAAACGAATATAATCAATGTTGTTAAAGTTTATAAAGGAGTTTTAAAAATATGAAAGAAATTTTAGTGGAAACAAGTGCAAGACATGTTCATGTCACACAAGAAACTTTAGAAGTATTATTTGGAGAAGGATATCAATTAACAGTTAAAAAAATGCTATCTCAACCTGGACAATTTGCTTCAAATGAAAAAGTAAAAGTAGTTGGACCAAAAGGAGAATTAAATGCTTCAATTTTAGGACCAGTTCGTAATGCTAACCAAGTAGAATTATCTCTTACTGACGCTCGCTCTATTGGTGTTGTTGCTCCAATTAGAGAATCAGGCGATATCGCTAACTCTGGTGCATGTAAATTAGTTGGACCAAAAGGCGAAGTAGAATTATCTACTGGTGTAATTGCTGCAAAACGTCACATCCATATGACTGAAGAAGACGCTAAAGAATTTGGTGTTAAAGATAAAGATGTCGTTAGTGTAGAAGTACATTCTAATGATCGTTCATTAATATTTGGTGATGTAGTTGTTCGTGTATCAAACAAATTTGCTTTAGCAATGCATGTTGATACTGATGAAAGCAATGCAGCTGCATTATCAGGACAAGTATTTGGTAAATTAATCAAATAGTTTTTGAGGTAGTTTATGGAAGTATATACTTATCGTCCCCAAGGAGTTTGTTCCCGCGAGATGAAAATATATTACGAAAATGGCATTATCCAAGATTTTGAAGTCGTTGGAGGCTGTAATGGTAATTTAAAAGGCGTTGGAGCCTTAGTTAAGGGAATGAAACTCGAAGATGTTAAAAATCGCTTACAAGGAATTAGATGCGGTTTTAGAAATACATCTTGCCCAGATCAATTATCCAAAGCGATTGATGAAATTTTAAGTAAGAAATAAGTATAAATTTTGCATTTCATAACATACTTATTAGTAGGTGATGATTATGAAAAAGCAAAGACTTGAAAAAGGACAAATTGATATTGCAAATGCTTTATTTGAATTAGGAATGGATTTTGATGTAATAAAAAATGTTTCTGGCGTAGATGCAACTGATTTGCTTCTTGCTAAAGCAGGACTATTAAAATTCGATGAATTAAATCTTGACTCAAATGATGATTTGCAAGATAATATACAAGAAAAAGAAAATAGCTCGTCTTATCAAGAATCACGTCTAAAGGGAACGAACAAACGTGATAGCAACCCTAACAAGCATGTTAAGTAGGTGCTTTTCCCTAGCAGGGCCCACCCTGAGCGATAAGATGATTGGATAGTTTGTTTAAAGCTTTCCTTTGTGGGAAGGCTTTTTCTTTTTTAGAAAGTAAGAGGTATTTATGGAAAAGATTTTATTTACAAGTGAATCAGTATCAGAAGGCCATCCAGACAAATTATGCGATCAAATTAGTGATGCTATTTTAGATTATTGCCTAGCTAATGATCCTAATTCACGTGTGGCATGTGAATGTTTTGTCACAACAGAAAAATTAATTATTGGTGGAGAAATTACATCAAATGCTAAACCGGATTATGAACGTATTGCTCGTGATGTAATGCGTAATATCGGTTACACTGATAAAAAATTAGGAATTGGCGCGGATAGCTGTGAGATTGAAGTGTTAGTTAAACATCAATCAAAAGATATTGCTCAAGGCGTTGATCAAGAAGTTCAAGGCGCTGGAGATCAAGGCATTATGTTTGGCTATGCCACTAATGAATCAGAAGGTTATATGCCATTAGCGTTAGTAATTGCTCATAAACTTGTTCGTTATGCATCTAATTTAAGAAAACTTGGCGCTTTTAAATGGGCAAGACCAGATATGAAAGCACAAGTTACTATGGACTATACTGATTTAAATAATGTGCGTATTGATACAGTTTTAATGTCTGTTCAACATGATCCTGATTTTAATGAAAAAGAATTTAAAAAATTTATTTATGAAGAAATTATGCAACATGTTGTGGAATCGTTTGGATTAAATAAAGATTTCAAGTATTTGATTAATCCGACTGGTAGATTTGTTACTGGTGGACCAGAAGGAGATACTGGCTTAACGGGAAGAAAGATTATTGTTGATACTTATGGCGGTAGCGCTCGTCATGGTGGTGGTGCTTTCTCTGGTAAGGATCCAAGTAAGGTTGATCGTTCTGCTGCATATATGGCACGTTATGTGGCTAAAAACTTGGTTGCAGCGGGTGTTGCGGATCGTCTTGAAGTACAACTTAGTTATGCAATTGGAGTAGCAAAACCTTTAAGTATTAATGTTGAAGGCTTTGGCACATTAAAAGTAGATGTTAACAAAGTGCTTGAGATAATTGAAAAAGTGTTTGATTTAACACCAGCAGGAATTATTAAAGCATTTAGTTTAACTAAGCCTACATTTAAATATCAAGATTTAGCAAGTTATGGTCATTTTGGAAGACCGGATTTAGATTTACCTTGGGAAAAACTTGATAAAGTAGACATTATTAAAAAACTAATAAATGAATAGAAGTAGCGGTTGCTACTTTTTATTTTAAGCATTAAAAAATATAGTTGTAAAATTAATTGTTTTTATATAAAGAAACCACTTACATCTAAATTATATCAAAATAACTTATTAATTAAAATACTATATTTTTTTTATTGAAAATGCGAAAATAATAGTGTGGAATATTGTTACACAATATTTGGAAAGGAGAGACTATTTATGAAATACCAAATTATTGGAAAGAACATTGAAGTCACAGAAGGCATTAAGGAGGCCTTATTAAAAAAACTCCATCGCATGGACAAATATTTCGTTATTAATGATGATGTTGAATGCCGTGCTGTTGTGAGAACTTATAAAACTGGTCAAAAAGTTGAAATTACTATTTTTACTAAGATGATGGATTTTAGAGCAGAAGTAATTGACAATGACTTATATGCTGCATTTGATTTAGCTATTGATAAATTAGAAGGACAAATGCGTAAATTAAAAACTAGATTAGATCGTAGAAATAAAGATGGTTTAGGAAAATCTATTGCATTTGAAAATTTTGAAGCTGAAAAAGAAGAAGCTGAGAATGATGAAATTGTACGTACTAAATCTTATTTATTAAGCCCAATGTCTATGGAAGAAGCTATTACTAGAATGGAAGCATTAGGACATGACTTCTTTATGTATTTAGATGTTGATGATGATATGATTTCCGTATTATATCGTCGTGATAATGGCGGTCTTGGTATTATCCAAGCAGAAAATAAATTAAAATAATTTACATTTAATTTATCTAGCCTTGCACTTAACTAGTGTGAGGCTTTTTTCATTTTTTGACTTAATAGTGCATTTAATTTAATAGGTGATGATTATGGACTATATAGTTATGAAATTTGGCGGAACCGCTACGAGCACAAGCAAAACAAGAGAAAAAATAATTAACATAATAAGTAAAATTAAAAACAAGAAAATTCTTCTTGTCGTTAGCGCTATGGGAAGAGTTGGGTTTCCTTATGCTACGGATACTCTTTTAAATTTGATTGATACTTCCATGAGTAGTAAAAAAGAAATAGATGAACTTTTAGCGTGTGGAGAAATTATTTCTTCAGTTGTAATATCTAATAGCCTTAATCAAAATAATATTAAAGCACAAGCTTTATCATTAAAAGAAATTGGTTTGTTTTTTAATAATGATTTTAGTTTTAAAAATAGTAAAATTATTGATAAGTTTTCTTTATATAAAGTTTTAGTTGTTCCGGGATTTATTGCTTTGAATGATGATGAAAACATTGTTACTTTAAAAAGAGGCGGCGGTGATTTATCCGCATGTGTATTTGCTAAGTATTTAAATTGTTCAAAAGTATATTTATTTAAAGATGTAGATGGTATTTTACCATTTATTTCTCCAGGATATAAAAATCTTAAATTTATTCGTTATTTAAATTATGAAGAAGCAAGCGCTTTAAGTAATATTGGTTTTAAAATAATTCAACAAGATGCATTAGATTTTGCTTTTAAGAGCAATTTAAAAATAATTGTTTCTAATTATGAAAGTGGAAAAGTTGGTACAATCATTGGTTCTACGCCAAATAATAAAAGAATTATTGGAATGAATTTTACGAAAAATAGTATTAAAATCGCCACGCTTTCTCCTACATTGGTGGATGAGCAAATCAAAAAAAACTTTAGCAATTGTCATTTGTTTTTTAAATCTTTTACTATTAATAAAAATTATGTGGAATATTCATTAGGAGTAAATCAATTGCAATTGGCTAAAAAAATGCTGATTGAAACATATTTTAAAGATTACTTGTGTTAAAAAATGCTATCATAAAATTTCTAACTTGTGTATAATAGTTGTGGTGATTTTTATGGCAAAAGTACTTGCCATCGATTTAGATGGCACTTTATTCTATCCTAAAAAACGAGTTAGAATGATTCCTAGAAAAAATGTAAAATTTATTCGACGCTTTATAGATGAAGGAAATAAAGTGGTAATTTGTTCGGGACGTAATTTGCCATATGCACAAAAAGTCATCGAAAAAATAGATCGTCCATTAGATGTAATTGGTTGTAATTCTAGTTTTATTATAAGTGATAATAAAGTTATCCATGAATCAATGCTTACTTATCCTTTAGTGGGAAAAATTGTTGATGAACTAAAAGAAAAATTTAATATCAATGCATGGTTAATGATGTCAAAAAACCAAAGCTTAGTCATAGCTGGTGAAATGGGATTTTTAAAAAGATGGATTTATAAACTTGTTTATGCTTGTCAAGGCGTATATGCTGAAAAATATGTTATCAGTAATGAAGTATTTGATGAAGAAATAAAAAAAGGTCAAGTATATAAATTGATGATGTTTTTTGGACTTGGTAAAAAAGGCAAAGAAAAAGCTTGTGAAGCAACAAAGTATTTGCGCAAAAATTATAGTGATAAAATTGAAGCTTCTTGGACAGATAATTTTATTGAAATAACCGCCGCTAATGTTTCTAAATCTAATGGCCTATTAACATATTGTGACTATTTACATTTAGATCATAATGACATATATGTTGTTGGCGATTCGGGTAATGATATATCCATGTTTCAAACATTTCAAGAACATAGTTTTTGTATGAAACATGCATCATATAAAGTTAAAAAATTTGCAAAATATCATATTGATATGGTTGCAGATATTGAAGATTATTTAGGAGGAACAAACGATGATGAATAATTTTAAACACACACAAATGGTTACTTATTTCTATTTGAAAAATCTTAGAGAAATGCTTGATTTTGCTTATGAAGGTAGAAATAAGAAAAAAGAAGAATATGATCAAAAGAAAAAAATATTTGAACAAGCAATTGGTGAAAATGGTATATTAGAAAATTTTGTTTTTAAATCTAATCCTGATCAAAAAGATAAAATTAAAGAAAAATATGAAGACTTTTTATATGATGTTTTTAATGATCGTGTAATAAGTTTTGAAAATGATAAAATGCTTTTTGATGTTGCACAAAAATTAAATTATTTTAAAGCAATTTTTGAAACAAGAGAATTATTCCAAACTATTGCTGTTTCCCAAATTAATTATGGAAGAAAACAATTTAATGAAGAATATGATGCGGAAGTTGAACAATTATTAATTGCGGAAGATATTTTCTATCGTTCTTTATTTATTGTATTACTTGAAGTGGCTGTTCGTGATACCTTCTTAGATTATGTTAAAGAAATGAATGAATCAAAAGGACAAGCTAATCCTCAAATTAATTTTATAACAAATATTTTAGGACAATACTTACAACTTGCTACCGCAATTATGAATAATGAAATGGTTGAAAATGAATTATTTGATGAAGCTAAACATTGCTTTAAAACAGCGATTGATGCGATTACTGGTAAACTTGGTAAGAAAAATCTTCAAGACCAAGAAAATTACTTTATTAACGCTCGCGCTGCCGCAGATAAGTCATTAGTGGAAGCTGAGAAAAAATGGATTGAACTTTTTAATCCATTAGTTAAAGAAACCATTGAATTTGAAAAACAAGCTAAACAAAATTAACATATTCGACAAATTATGCGTAAATTTATGACATAATTTGTCGTTTTTTTATAAATTATCAAATTGTTTAATTTATTCCTTTGCATTTTTGTGAAAACTATTTTATGATTTAAGTACAAAGGGGTAATTGATATATGAAAACAGCTAAATTAACTAAGTTTCGTGAATTAAGAAAACAACAAGGTATCAATTTAGGTATGGTTGCCAAACAATTAAATGTTTCTAAGGCTTACATTTCTATGGTTGAAACTGGTCGTCGTAGTCTTGATTACGAGATGGCGATTAGCATGGCAAAAATGCTAAAAAGTCATCCAGATGAATTATTTTACGAAGATATGACAAAATAATTCCTAAAGAGCAGAAATGCTCTTTTTATTTTGCTATCAATAATTAATTATTGAAAGTATGTATTTAAAATGTTAAAATACAATAGTCTCTAGGGAGTGAATATTATGAAAAAGAAAAAAGTTAGTACAAAAGAATTAGTTGGTTATATTATCAGTGGTATTATCGCCTTATTTGGTGTGGCATTAATGGTTACTCACACTGTTGGCGTATATTTACCAGGATTACATAGTGATAACCCAATTATTAAAGCAGAAAATGCTGTAATAAGTGCTTTAAAAATCAATTTGGATTTTTTAGGTTGGGGAATCATATTTATGGTAATTGGTGTATTTATTGCTTTAATGATTTTGTTAAGTGTTGCTAAAAAAGTTGATTACGATGTTGAAAAAGCACAACGTCGTGCTCAAAGATTGGGATTATAAGAAGAGGTTGTTACCTCTTTTTTTTAAAATCATGAATAAGATATTAAAAAAAGTATTAATTACTGCTGGTTCAATTTTAGGAGTAGCGGTATTAGTGGTTGGTGGATATGTTAGTTATGTATTACTTCAATATAATCGCATTGAAGATAACCAAGTTTTAAATCCTAATAACACTAATGAAAATTTATTAAATAATGATAAAACTTACAAAATTTCTACATACAATATTGGATTTGGGGCTTATCGTCCTGACTATTCTTTCTTTATGGATGAAGGTTATATGGCTGATGGCACCAAGGTTAGTGGTAAACATGGTACTGCTAAATCTAAAGAATCAGTAATAGAAAGTACTGAAGGAGTAATAAGTGAAATTGACAAGTTAGAAGTTGATTTTGCATTTTATCAAGAAGTTGACACAAACAGCACGCGTTCACATCATGTTAATCAAAGTGAAATGATTACAAATTCATTTACTAGTTATAACAATGTTTTTGCAGTTAATTATCATTCAGCATTCTTAATGTATCCTTTTAATGATCCGATTGGAAAAAGTAATTCAGGAATACTCACTTTAAGTAAATATAAAATTGAAGAATCAATTCGTAAATCTTATCCTGTATCTAAAGGATTTGATCGCCTTTTTGACTTAGATCGTTGTTTTAGTGTTTCCCGCCTAAAAGTAAATGACAAAGAATTAGTATTAGCCAATTCTCATATGTCCGCGTATGATGAAGGCGGAAAAATTCGTGCTTTACAAATGCAAGTAATGAAAGACTTTTTTGAAGAAGAAATTTCTAAAGGCAATTATGTGATATTTGGTGGAGATTTTAATCATGATTTAATTAATGAAAATCCAGCTTATCAATATAATGAGTCTAATCCTAAACCAAGTTGGATGAATTTTACACAGTTAAAACCAGATTGGCTAGCAAACTTTGATTATGAAGTTGATTTAGGACCAAATATGAGTGTGGCCACTAGTGACAACGCTCCTACGTGTCGTGATTGTGATTTGCCTTTAATTGGAAATGAAGATGTTCTTTATAAAAGCGTTGTTGATGGCTTTATTGTATCTAGTAATATTGAAGTTATTGAAACTAAAACAATTGTTAATAATTTTGAATATTCAGATCATCAACCAGTTTTAATGGAATTTAAACTTAAATAAGTCTAATGGTAATAGTGGTAAAAGTGCCACTATTTTCTTTTTTCACATTGTGAATGTTTAATTCACTAGAATATTTTTAAATAAAAAGTATACTGAAAGTGGTGATGAAAATATGACATTTCAAGAGAATTTAAAGAAATTGCGTCTCGAAAGAAACTTAACACAAGAAGAACTAGCTAATAAAATATTTGTTTCTCGTACATTAATTAATAAGTACGAAAATGGTGTAGTTATGCCGACTAAAGATAATCTTGAAAAATTAGCATTATTTTTTAATGTGGATACGAAAGAATTATTATCAACACATGAAGAAACTGGTATTGTACTTGATTTAGAAGCTAGAAGGCAAAAAACTGAATTTGTCATTAGTGTAATAATGATTTCTATATCTATAATAGTTTCTATTATTTATTTATTACCTATATTTGTGGCATATAAATATGTTTATCCAATTCCAGAAGGCGAGATTGCTCCAGCAAGAGTTTGTTACAACTTTGCTATTATGAATTCGTGTTTATCTAACCACAATTATATTTGTCTTATTTCAGAAATTGTAATAGTCATTAATGTTATCATATTATTACTTTCGATAATTATTCCAAATAAAAAAGCCGCATATACTTTGAAAGTAATCGGCTTTATTATGTTTGTTGTTTCTTTGTTTTTGATGTTTTTTAGTTTTGTGTGCGGAATTTCTTTTTCAAACTCTTTGGATTATTAATATAGTCTTTTTCTTTTTGCTCATAGTTTTGATTAAATATATATTTTATAGTTGGTATTAATAAAACGATACAAGCCATAATCCAAGCACCTGGATCACCAATACATACAGCGGCAAAAGCAAGCATTGAACTACTAGAATTAATTGGCCCATGATTAATAATAACTGGTAAGAAAGCACAAATTAGTATTCTTGCAATTAATTCAGCAAATCCCGCGCCTAAGACATATTTAGATTTACTGATACCTTGAACGGCGCTTCTTGCAACAATCAAGAAACCAACAAATACATTTAAGATAATATCAATATAAACAAACATATTACCAAATTTAATTGATGCTTCAGATATTTTATCAGCACTCATGAATATGTATTGATAAGCACCCTTTATCGTTAATAATAATCCAAGGGGTAAACAGAACGCATACATGATTAACATAATTATAACTGTTTGAATTGTTCCTTCTTTAACGCGTTTATAATCTTTTTTTCCATAGTTTTGAGCGTTAAATCCTAATATAGCAGAACCTAATCCATTATAAATGGACATTAAGAAGTTTATTAGCTTATTTGCGGCACCAAAACCATTTTGAGCAGGAGTGCCTTCAACCATAACGCCAGTATCGGTTAAGTCAAATTTAACAACCGATGATTGCATAACAATAATACCAATAGCTAATATTGAGAATTGTAAACCTAATGGAATACCTTCTTTTAAGTGCTTATTGATATTTTCTACATCAAATTTATAATCTTCTTTTTTGAATCTTAATTCTTTATATTTGATAAGAGTATAAATAAAGCAAGCAATGAAACTAACAAATTGTGCAAGAATTGTCGCAATAGCAGCGCCAGCAGGTCCCATTTTAAATACCGCTAAGAACAATAAATCAAGTCCAACATTTAATAGAGTGGATATAAGCAAGAATATAAGAGGAGTCAAAGAATCACCATAAGAACGTAAGATACCACATACGAAGTTGTAACCCATTTGAGCAAAGATTCCAATAAATATGATTAAACAATAAATATAAGCAGCATCATAAACTTCTTTATTTGTTGGAGTAATGTTTATAATGCTTAACATCCAAGGAAGTAAACATATTGATAGAATTGTCAAAATAACTGATATGATAATTGTTAAATATATTTGAGTGACAAATGATTTTCTTACTTTTGAAATATCTTTTGAACCAACGTTCTGAGCGGTAATAACACTAAATCCGGCGGTTGAGCCAAAAGCAAATTGTAAGAAGATGAATGTTAATGGGAATGTATCATTAATACCAGCAACCTCATTAGCGTTCAATACTTGTCCACATATAATTGCGTCAGTAAGTACGTAAATTTGTTGTAATAAGTAAGATAATATAATTGGAGCACCAAATAGTAATATTACTTTCCAAGGTTTTCCTTTGGTAAGATCAACAGGCGCAAATAATTTTTTAAAAAAAGATGTTTTGTTCATAATCTCGCTCTCCTTATTTGCGAAACTATATTTTACTCAAAAAGAAATTAGTTACAAGTGGAGTTTTAATGTAAGTAG
>ERZ808292.170-NODE-170-length-19372-cov-13.846922_pt1 | contig 19372 bp, 24 predicted proteins | sample MGYA00521275_ERZ808292 | MGnify/ENA primary metagenome ERZ808292 (study PRJEB31516, sample SAMN03275613) | gut metagenome | biome: mammalia-associated habitat; material: feces | host: Papio cynocephalus | place: Kenya | collected 2012-07-26 ... | reverse complement strand
AGGCCGGGTAGTCAATAGGGTATTGAAGCGAGGGGAGGCGTGGGAGGTCATGTAGTCAATAGGGTATTATGTAAAGTAAAAATTCTTACACTTTTAGACGAAAAAATTCTTGCATCAAATACGGCTTACAATTACAATGCACGTGTGCAACCTGACAACTGTATATCAAGTAAACGTTGATATTAAAGGGGGTTTTTTCATGAATGACAAACTACAATCGACTCTTAACGCACTGGCAACAGTCGCTATCATTCTACTGGTACTCCTCATCATCAAAGTATGTATCGAATTGGTGGTAACGGGTGTATCGTTGATGCAAGCAGCGAACGCTACAAACGCTATTACATCGGTGATTGGGGCTATGTGATGGAACTCAAGTTTATCGACATGCCATATAGATACGAACCCGAGCAGTTCAAGAAGAAGTTTTGCAAACACGATGATAGCAGGTTCATAGACTGCTTCGGTATGCGTTCTGATTACCTGAAAGAGCTTTTGAAAGAGTATGGTAACCGAGGTTTCAAGGTCTTGGGCTATTGCATAGCAGACTCGGGCAGGCTGAAGGGACTTGCCCTTGAGTCAAAGCAGGTCGAGCGGACGGTTTTTTACTGTTTCGGTTGGTGTCACGCTTTACGTCAGATGGTCGTACGTATCAAAGGTTATGAGTGCATAGACGGTATAGAGTGCTTCGGGAATATTCCATGGGGGGAATGAGATGAAAAAGACAGTCAACAAATATCGGGTAAGCGCCAAATGGATTGGCTTGAACGGAGATGTCCTAAGCAAGGAGATGGACGTTTATGAGTCTCGCATGACAAAGACGAAAGCGCGTTTTTACCTGAGCGACGCGCTTGGGTTCAAGCTTCCCTATGGAGCTGTCGTCGATTGGGTTCACATCGGTACTGAGACATACAAGCTTGACACGGACGACGTTGTCAAATACGGTACGAGGTGTTAGCTATGGCAGTCCTTGATAAGACGTACAACCTGCGCGGGTATGATGCTATGGCTAAGTCCATGCTTGGCGGTAAGGAGCTTAAGGCCTATCAAACTGAACGTCGTAATAAGTCTCAGATGCCATCTGCAAAGATAGGCCGACAGATGAGAAACGAGCAAAGAAACATCGGTCGTGACATAAAAGCGACTGAAAAAGCTATGAGCAAATTGGATACAAGTTCAGCGGAGTATGCAAACCTTGAGTACCGTCTTGACTCGTTGAAAACTATCAAAAAGTCCATGGCTCAAAAACAGGATATCGCAGGGTCTATGGTATATAACCGCTACGATTCTCGTTACGCAGCCATGGAAGCATATATATATGGTTTTAAGGGCAAAGCTCATTTGGACGAGCAAAGGAATTATCGTGTCAGTCTTGAAGCTGCCTATGGGCCAGTAAAATGGCATAACGAGGGCGTTGAGCGATTCAAAAAGAACTTGGAAGCTAAATACGACAATCTTTTTGATGATATTGATGACGGTTTCAAAAACACCCGTGTATTTCAGGAGTTGCAAGAAGAGTATGAAAACGCCCTGAGGGCTTATGACTCTGACGCTGCAAAGAGAGTTGCCATGGAGATATACGAGAAGTCCGTCAATTGGAAAAAAGAACATGCATACGTTCCTAACCGTTTCGAAAGGTGACAAATGCCAAAGAAAGAAAAGCGTGCCCCATTCAGATTGGGGGTGTTCGACACTGAGGGTACGACGATAAAGGTAGGTGACGGTGGTTTTGCACTGTTGTATTTTTGGGATTTTTTGATAGCACCTGGTTTGGACTGTGATACAAGTTCCATAAACAAATCCAACGTGAGCGACGTTTGCACGCACATATCAGGCAGAGACGTAAGCAGTCTTTATACGTATATGCACGGCATGCTAGATGATGCAATGGACTTGGGATTTAGATGGCTTATAGGGGTTCATAACCTGAGCTATGACATAGCCTATATAAGGCATTTTCTGGTGTCGATTCAGTCGCAGGGCTACGAGGTGACTGTATCGGCTAAAAGCTCCACCAAATTTTTGACGGTGAATGTCAGTTATGACGGAATAATGCTTTTCACGTTTTTTGACACACTAGCGCTTTTCGGCGTGAAGCTGGCAACGTTGGGCAGAAACCTAGGTTTTCCAAAATTTGAATTGGATTACGATACAGCTAGAACACCTGATACAGAGTTGAGCGACGATGAACTGGCCTACAACCATAGGGACACCGAAGTACTTATGGTAGCGGTCTGTCAGTCGCTTTTAAAGCGTAAGCATGTTGATATCAACGATTTGGGGAAGACATTGTTAACTAAAACGTCGATAGTGCGTGTAGGTGACAGGGAGGATGAGAGGATAGGCATGTTGGTTCAAAAAGTAAAAGCTGACAAGTCAAAACATGGACGGCTCACATCAAGAACGCTTTACGATTTGGACAGGGACATAGTAAGGTGCAAGCAGTTCAAGACGCTTGATGATTATATGGTATGGGAGTCTTATGGTGCTACCCTCCACACGGACGTAAAGGGTATTTTCGCAGGCGGTGTGAACCTATCGAATGCCAACGTTCAGGGCCTATGTCTTCATAACGTGCATAGTTTCGACCTTAAAAGCGCCTATCCCGCTATCATGTTGAGCTACCGCATCCCATGCGACTTCAAAGAAGTCACGGAGAGCGGTGTCATTGCAGAATGTCTTGAGAGGAAGATACCAGACGTTATAGACATAATCCAGTGTCGTGAGCGGTTTTGGATAGGTACAGTGACGTTCCATGACATTCACGTAAGGCGCGAGTGGGTGGAGTCGGTGGGCGATGTTTCGATAACGGAAACGTGCGTTCTGCAAAACAAAGACAAGTCTGAAAACGTCGTTTTCGTTGATGGACACCTATCGAGTGCAAAGAAGCTCGCGCTTACTTTGTCATCGTCTATGTTCTATGAGCTGAGCATACAATTTGAATGGGACACGTGCGAATGCGAAAGCCTCAAGATGGCTTTTAACTCAAGGCCCCCAACAGACTTTACTGTTATCAGAACACTTTTCCATTATGTCGAAAAGACAGTTGCCAAGGACGTGAGCAAGGCGTTCAAAGCAGGTCAGAGGATATCGACCGATATGCTGAAGGCATGGTTGGATGCCGGATATATATCATATGACGAGTTCGAGGCTCTGACGGAATGGAATATAGACGCTGACTGGGTGGAGGGTTTCGTGTTGAACCACAAAAGTCAGTTAAACAGCCTATATGGCATCAACGTTACCAGCCCGCTCAAAGACGAATTCGAGTTGGGAAACGATGGTTTTTTGAAACCTTGTGACGGAGACGCTTTCGAGCGGTACAAGGAATCGGGCAGAAACTCGCTTATGTGGCGCGAAGCTGGCGTTTGCATAGCGCTTTTCAACCGCTACAAGATAGTCTATATGGCTGCGTTGGCAGTGGATGCAGGGTCACGCGTCTTTTACACCGACACTGACTCAATCAAAGTAGACGGTGACATCAAGACGCTGGCAAAGGCTTTCGAACCCTTACACAAGTCTATCGAGCGCTTCACGTCCAAAACGGTCGAGGATGCAATAACGCGCGTGAACGGTAACATACGTGCATGCAATGAACGTCTTGGAACAGCAGTGGATTCAGTCGCCATGCCTACAGACCAGGCTTTTAGAGACCTGGGCAAACTTGACTATGAGGGGACTTATGACAGGTTCGTCACTACCGGACATAAGAAGTACGCGTTGACTGAGGATGGAAACGATGAATGGCAGTTCAAATGCTCGGGATATGATTTGGGCGTGCTCAAGCGTGTTGGCAAATGGCTTGAACGCATGGGAGTCGATATCGAGGATATACCGTTGGGCGTCATCGGGTACGGCATCATGTACCGCGCATCCACTGGTATCGCCCGCATGCACACATGCCCGCCTGACACATGGGTAGATGTGGAGTTTAATGGCTATAGGGGTTCCACATGTCCAGGCATGGCGATTCTTGACAGTGATAAAGTCATGAACCGCGTCACGAGTTCGATTCTCACATATCAACGATACAAGGCCGCTAAAAGAAACTGTCCTTATATCGACCAACTGAGTTTCATCCAGTATGAGGGTGTCGAGTTCGATGGCATCGACACTTACGTCATGACCGATTGGAGCGACGAATGAAATATTACACGCTTGACGAAATAGAGTCGAAGGACTGCGATTACAACTTCATTTTCTCGGGACGTGGCCCCGGCAAGTCCACTGCCATGGTAAACAAGCTCATTGACGCGTTTTGCGACGATGGGGAGGAGTTCGTGCGCATCGCCCGCTATGATTGGGAAACGTCGCGCGTGCTCATGGCGTCGTGGTTCAATGAGGTCAACCGTCGTCATTTGGAGGAAAAGCTAGGCAGTGGGTATACGGTTAAGTTTAACAAGGGTCAATGGCTTTTGTGCGACGAGGAGGACAATTACAACGTGATAGGTCATCTCGTCACGCTCAACAATCAGGATACATTCAAGTCCGCATCATTCGACCGGGTGACAAACATAGTGTACGAGGAGTTCGCCATGCTGCGTGAGCAGGACTATATGGTAGGCGAGGTCGACGCGTTCCTATCGGCATGCTCCACCATCGTACGCCGCCGTCAGAACGTCAAATGTTGGTTCATCGGCAACACCTTGAGCAAGCACAACCCGTTTTTCGAGTTCTTCGGAATCGACATCGACCGTCTGGGAATCAAGCCAGGCGATTGCCGAGCTTTCAGGTCGTCAGGCTTCAACGGCCACGGAGCCACTGTGGCAGTTCAGTTCGCGAAAATGGTCGAATCAGATTTTATGGAGTTGTCACCGCTTATGCGCGTAGGCGGCAACGTCACTGCCACGACGGGCATCTACGACGAACCTGAGAGCGTGCGAGACTTTAAAAAGAGGTGTTTCGGTATCCCCGAGTCTGAGTTTTCACGTCTTATCCCATCAGTGGACGGTGCATACATGGGAAAAGGGCTTTTCTGCTCGCTTTCGGTGTCAAAGCGCCCCCGCTACGACGATATGAGGTTGATTAGGTTGGCCGACGTTCCTTACACATATGAGGGCGTTCTAGAAAAGAGGTGGCTCAACCTGTCAGGCGTCTTCAATCCCATAGTTTCAATCGACGGGTATGAGCTGACCGAAAGACAGCTCAAATGCGTCAACCCGCGGACGTTGTTCGCCGACTTGACCGAGTTCAATAAGTTTCGACTGCTGGACAGGCGATGCGTTCACGCTTTCGAGCGCGACGAGTACCGTTTCAAGTGGCAGAACTTTGTAGACAAATGGGGGTATGAGGATGAGTACGTGTAAGATAGTTGACGTGTATAGGAACGGTTTCAGGGCTGGCGTAGCGTGGTGGAATCAAGCGCGCAAAGAATGGTTGTGGATGAGCTTCACGGCGGAATTGAACGCCTACGGGCACGAGTTCTATCTTGACGGCGACCCTGACGTTGGGGCTGTGACAGCCTATGTGATACCTGAGTGCAAGGGTGAATACACGTTTTCCCAGTTGAGCGACAAAGATATAGTGTTCAATGATGAAGATACAGTGGATTTGGTGGAGTTGGGCTAAAACCTGCTATATTGACCTCACTGAAAATTGAATGCCTAAGGCGAAAGAAAGTTTCACACTAGGGGAGAAAGAATCTGAAACGACGAAAGGACAGAAAGGAGGTGGGTACTATGAGCCATTTAATGGTCATATCCCTGATGGCTACAATCTTCTTCGCTTTGCTGACGTTTCTCGTGACTGAGTCCATGAGGTGCGATATCGAGGATAGGGAGTGGAAAACGGGTATAGCCCTGGCTTGCATCGTCTGCATGATAGGCTGTGGATTCACGTTCGTCGGAACTCTTTAAACCAAACTGCCGAAAGGACTTCATCATGAGCTTCTTCACCAACCTCAACTCTGGCAAGGGCATCGCTTTCATGGATAATGCCGACAAGGCCGACCTCAAGGATATCGCGACCAGGCTCGTCCACATCAACGATTACGGCTACATCCACGGTGAGGGCGGGGACTTTGCAGTCATTCAGCTTGCCGAGACCCCAGGCAAGTTCTATTTTGCCAATTCGGTCATTACCGATATGCTCAAGCAGGTCGACGCGGGCGACATGAAGGGCGAGCTGCCCAATCAGGGAATCGTCTTCAAGCTCCGCACTTCCAAGAAGGGTCGCCAGTACATGTCGTTTGAGTTTGTCGGCGACGAGGAGGTACCGTTCTAATGCATTCAGAGGAAAAGACATCGACGGTGCTTGTACTTTCGGAGGAGGACACAAAAGAACTTTTGGATGCAATGCATAACGCCGCAAATGCATTGGCCGGTAAAGAGCACGCAGTCAGTGCATTGGGTGCACTCAATGCTGACGAGTTCAGCGCCCTTTGCGGTCTAGTCGGATATGCAAGTGCAATTGAAAACGAAATGGGGTTTTAAAATGGCTACCGCTCAAGACGTTATCCGCATCGCGACTGCGGAAGTCGGCTACTACGCACCCGATGACCCCGAAGCGGGTTCCAAGTACGGTCGATGGCTTGCCGAGAAGACCGGTGAGGACTGGTTGGCAGGCCCCAGCTGGGAAATCGCGTGGTGCTGTTGCTTCGTGTCGTGGTGCCTTGACCAGGCAGGCCAGGAATGCGCCGGTTTTCCCTCGTATAATACCGATTTGGTTCTAAGCAAGAATCCTCATCTCGTATCCCGCGTTGAGATTCAGCCCGGCGATATCATCATCTGGGATTGGAACGGCGACGGCGCCACCGACCACATCGGCATCGTCTCTTACTATGACCACGCGAACTACATCCAGACAATCGAGGGCAACCACCACAACAAAGTCGCTGTGGTAGACCGCTCCAATGCCTGGGGCTATGTGGCGGCAATCATCCGCCCGCCTTACACCGACGCAAAGCCTGAGACGCCGGATGCCAACGCCTCGAAGGACTATATCGACGAGGTCGCTCAGATGGTCATGGACGGAGAGTTCGGCAACGGTCAAGACCGTATCGACAGGCTGTACGACGCGGTTCAAACCACGGTCAACCAACTTTGTTCAGGTGAGCTTGATTCCAAAACCGACAACGTCTGGATTAAGTTCGCAAACGATGTGATTAGCGGCGACTACGGAAACGAACCCGACAGACGCTACAACATCTATAGAGCCGTCCAGAATCGCGTAAACGAGTATTACGCTTAATCCCGACTAACCCGCTTGCCTGCTTAGGCAGGCGGGTTTTTTTCTTTAAAGGAATCAACCATGAAAAGGAATCAACCATGAAAATTAATCTGACTGACGATGAGCTGGCAACCGTTGTGACTTCCCTTGAAAGCGTGCAATTTGATGACTGCTTTAGCGACGAGACACGAGAGAAGGCGGCTGCACTTCGAGTAAAAATATTGGACTTAATCCAATACGATTTGTTTAAAAAGGTGGTATTGGATGACGGTTTGCTTAAAGGGATGAAACTGAATGCCTAACATCGATTACGCCTATCAGGGCACGACGTACACGAACGTCTATACATACATGGGCTGGCAACTCATTACAGACACCACGTCAAAACAGTATGAGCTCAGGTCGCAGGCAGGTATGAACTTCGATTCGGAGGGTTTCGGAAAAATCGGAAACCGCTACGTCATCGCATGCACCGACCCGTCTGACAACGGCGGTATGTTCGGTACTATAGGCGACTATATCGATTGGGTGATGCCCGGTGGAGCCACTCTATACACAATAGTGGGTGACACAAAGAGCAGCGGTGACTCTAATTGGATACCGTTGGGGCACACCTACGGAGACTCGGTTTCGGTTATCGAGTTTGTCGTAGACCGTGACACATGGTACACGTCGCCTATGCACGCAAACCCAGGAACGTCCGATTGTCACCCCGAGTGGAAAGGCCAGGTACGGTCGTGGCTCAACCGTGGGAACTACTTCACAAACAAGAACGGTGCGACAGTCACGCCCGACCCCGAGAAGCCCGACGAGACTGAGGACGTGGGCGGTACGGGCTCAAGCGGGGAGGGTACGCAGTTCGACACGAACGTGTCTTATATCGAGCTGCTCGGAAACGACATCTTGGAACTCCACACCTCCGGCAACCCTATACTCTTTTATAAAACGAACACGGGGATATGGATACCGCGAAACGGCGGCAACAACTCAAGCACGCAGCCGACGGAAACCCCCGACAATCCCGGCCCTGACCCCACACCCGACCCCACGCCTGGAACATCGGGAGAATGGGATTCGGCAGGTGCGCTGGCATGGTGTCAGGCCAACAAGTATTGCTACAGTTACAACCAGGGCTTTTACAGCTACACCGACGGCGTATGGTGCTATCGCGGCATGGATGCGGTGACGAGCGGCGAATGCGACTGCTCGGGTTTCGTATGGAAGATGATACACACATTCGCCCGCGACACGTTCGACGCACTGCAGTCAGCGGGATTCGTCGACTCGCAAGAAGCCGGTGGTACAGACTCGTTTTGGCGCATCGCGCAAAACTCGAACTATGGGTCGCTTATATTCGACTCTGCGCAGACATCAACGCCCTACAACCCGCCCGACCTGGTCGCAGGAGACATCTTCCTATGTGCAGGCGGTTGGTACAAAGGCGCGGAGTTCCCAAAAGAATACACGGAGAAAACTCCGCGTCACGTGCTCATGTACATGGCCGACGGCACGTTTTGGGACGTGACGAGCGGGTGCGGTTACACCATGGCAAACGACAACTGGGGGCCTACGCAGACACCTGACGACGTTTTCACGAACAAGGGTCATTTGCGCAGAGCGTCCAGATGGGTAGTTATCAGGCTTAAATGGAGGTAGGGCGATGGGAATGTCTAGGTTCGAGCATATGAGCAAGGTACCTTGCATGCCGGAGATTCACGTATGCCTGCACGACTACAAGACGGACGTGCACGAGGAACACGTGTTCTATGACCTGAAAAAATATCGTCAGTTCGTACAACGCAGGTGCAAGATAGGGCGTTTGCTTTCAAAGTCCTATTGCATCGGCAGTACCACGATAGTCCTCAATGAGAGTTGGGGAGTGGATTAAAGAAAAAGCCCCGCAGGTACTCATGCCTACGGGGCTTTATTCGTTTAGGTGAACTTAGGGGCTTTCACCCACGCCCCACTTGAGCGATAAAAGCCGTGGTCGCCGTCATTGCCGGATTCCATGTTCTTCGCGTCGCGCCAACTAGTCTTCCTAATCGTGGTGGAGCCGTCCGAACGATTGGCGCTGGCCCATGCCGAGCTTTTGCGGATTGCGAACGGATAATAGTCCTTGACCACGTAAAAGCCTGGGATTACCAGCTTGTAAGGCGTGGGTCCGATACCGTTTTGCAGTGGGTACGTGCCGGTGCCCGATATCCAGACCGCGCCGTTCTGGTAATCGTCGCCCGCGCCGAAGTCGGAGAGGTGCCCGATGAGCTTCCAACCCTGCGATGTGTCGGGGTAAGCGTCCGAAGGAGCGGCAGGCGCTGAAGGGAAATCCCACTTGTACCAGCCATAGTCAGCTCCGCTGGCTGGGGTGGCGCTCGCATCATAGGCAGTCTTGCCGCTAGCCCATGATGGAGCGGCCCCCACGCTTCCGTCCGTCGCATCAATCGACGCTGTGGCGTATGTGACACCGCCGCTTGCGACCTGATGACCGCTTGAGCCGTCCCAATGGAATTCGGATGGTGATATGACAAGGATGGAATTGTAATCGGAAGCCGCTACAACCGGGTCGCTGATTTGGCCACCTATGGTCATGTAGACCAGGTCGTTGTCATAAGTCGCAACGTAAATGGTGAAATGGCACGAGGACATTGACGGCCGCAGGCCGCCTGAGCCAGGTAGGCCGAAGCATGTGTTCACATCCTGTCCACCCGACTCGTCATAACCGGCCTGGTCAACCGTCGCACTTACGATTGATGTGAGGGTAGGCATTTAAACCACCCTCACGTCGTTGTCCGAACCGCTGGAGACGGAACCGTCACGGGTGCGAATCTGGTTGGAGTCACCGCCGTAGACGTTCATGTTACCGATTGCAATCTTATCAGTCGTGGGCCAGGTGATATGACCGTCAGCTCCAACCGTACCACCGCCGAAAATCTTGGTAATAATATCGGTAATCGATGTGTTCGCCTTAGACGCGTTCGCGCGTGCAGTGGAATCCACGCCGCTCGATTGTTCCAACTGTGTCACCTTGCTTGAAAGGTTCGTCACATCACCCTCGACCTTTGTCATACGAGAGGTGAGGTTCGAGACATCTCCCTCGACCTTGGTCACGCGAGAAGTTAGGTTTTTTACATCCGTCTCAAGAGTTGTTACACGGTTCTCAACCGCAGTTACACGCGTCGTTAGGTTACCAAGGTTCGTTTCCAAGGTAGAAACCTTGGTTTCCAGAGTCGTTACCCTGGTTTCGAGCTTCGTGATGCGGCCTTCTGCGTTGGTCATGCGCGACTCAAGCGATGTGACGCGTGTCTTAAGAGATATAATCTCCGCTTCAGCGGCCTCCATGCGTTCGCTCAGGTCATGCACAACGCAAAGGATGTGAACTTTCCACTTCTCAGGGTACACGCACCGGCACGCTTCCTTGAGGACACCGATGAAGAAGCACGTCTTCTGCGTCATGTCCTGCTTGCATGCAAAGCGTACCGCCACAACATCGCCTTCCTGGATGAGTGGCAAATCGTCGGGGCGCTCGACCGCATTCAAGACAGCCCGCGGCGTAACTGACGTTCCCGCGCTCATATCAGGCCAGGTGATGTCATCGAAAACCACGTCGGTGTCAATCTGAAACGTGGCTTCCTCGTTTGTGGTGTATGTCGTAGCCGTATCGACAATCCAAACCTGATGACACGTTTCGGCAAACAGCGACAACTCATTGCAAAGCCCTGCGAGCCAATGTTGCTGACCCTCGTAGGAAAGGGCGCGCCGGAAAGACTCCGGCACGCTGTATCGGGGTGTGAATGGAGGGTCGTAGGCAGACGGCGCGTAGGGGGATTGGGGAGGGGGGAAGAATTGCATGATAGACCTCCAATTAGAAATAAAGCTTGAACCTCACATAGTCACCGATTCCAATCGCTTTTGATACGCTAAATACAGCCTGTTTAAGCCTATCGCCGTTTTCATCGAGAGAAACGGAATCGATAGCAAGGGTAAGTCCGTTTACAGACATCTCAACGCATCCATACGAATTAAAGGTGTCAGTGTTAGTTGCAATGTCAACCGTGACTTTTGTCCCACTGGCAAATGCTTTCGTAGCCTGGCCGTAATACGTGACATCGTATTTAGGGTAACTCGTGTTAGCAAGATACACGTAATCAGTCAGCGTCATACCGTCGCATGTAATGTTCTCGTTGCTTGCTTTACGGTATTCCATCGTCGTGACGTTAGCAGACAATGTCCCGTCTTTCGCAATTGCAAGCCCGCTTCCAACCTTGACCGTACCGCGATTACCAGCACTTGCCAGTGGCAAGGTGTTCTGGTCTACAGACAATGTCCCGTCTTTCGCAATTGCAAGCCCGCTTCCAACCTTGACCGTACCGCGATTATCAGCGCTTGCCAGTGGCAAGGTGTCCTGGTCAACAGACAACGTGTCGTTGTCGATGTGAAGTCCCGTGCCGGTCTTTACCATGAGTCCGTTTGTGGAGTCGTAATACAGTGCATCGCCTGCGAGGTGCTCGCCGACAAACCCGGTGTCCACATACACCTTGCCGTCGGTGGTGGCAAGGCCGTCACCGAAGATGGAGGGGTTTACCTTGGCGATACCGTCTGTGATAACGATGGAGTCGGAGCCTTGAACGATGCCCTTTACGGCCTGAGTGGCTGTGGTGGCATAAAGACCGTTGTCGGAAATATCGATACCACCACGTGTGGTATCGAGACTAAGTGACAGAGAAATAGCGGTTTTATCATAGTTGACTTTAATTGGTGTATTACCTGTCAAATGAGGTGCGTACCTTACAATTTTACCTGTAGGTAGATTTACGGTCATATCAATGAGTACATAAAACCATTCCATGGTAGACAAGGCGTTAGGCTCGTTGATTTTATATCCACCGGAACGAGTGCTAAAATACATCAGCTTGTATGATTTGTTGCCAATATTAATTGAATTGATGAATAATATAGCGTTTGAGCCTGAACCAGTATTATTTATAGGGGATTCCGCAAACTCACTTTCAACTTCCGAATACGCAAACGACACCGCAGGTCTTAGTTTATAGACACCATCATCAGCATTCGCAATTATTTTGCTTGCATCAGTGGTTAGTGTATTGTCTGTTGTACTCAGGGTTATAAGCGCATCCCATGAATCTGCAAACCACAAATCAGGAATACCACCAACATTTGCCAACTGCGACATAATTACGACATCGTTGTCCATCTGACCTGCTTCGACGTTCTCAATGCGTCGCTTAAGTGTGTCACTGCCGACAGATACTGTGTTTCCGCGCGAACTCGTCTGCGAGAATGCGCCCAACGCCACCGACTGGTTTGCGGTGGCCTTAGCACCGGGGCCGAAAGCGAGCGAGCGGGTGCCGCTGGCCACGGGCTGACGGCTTGCGGTCTTGTCATCGTCGGTAAGCTTGACAGGGGTCATCTGCTCGACCTCGGCAGCGTCGATGCGCTTGCCTAGCGCGTCATCCGCTGCAATTCTTGCCTGCTTCTCAGTATCGTCAGCTGCAATCCTTGCTTGCTTCTCAGCATCGTCAGCTGCAATCCTTGCTTGCTTCTCAGCATCGTCAGCTTCAATCCTTGCTTGCTTCTCAGCATCGTCAGCTGCAATCCTAGCGGCTTCCTCAGTTTCCTCGGCAATCCTGGCGCGCTTCTCTTCTGCTTGCACGTCGTAGATGTGCGCGTACTGGTTTAGCGTACCGGTGTCGTAGGCTTCAGGGCGTGTTGGTTGAATGGCCATGAAAAACCTCCTTACATAAACACGATTCTAATTTGTTTATAAGTATCCATAGTTGACTGTTCCTCATCCAGTTTTACCATGATACCTATACTACTAGCCAAAACACTTTTCACTTTAACTGGCGTCCATGTGTTACCACTAGTAGAGTTATTGTCGTTTTTAGTTACACTGGCATAAGCAGTTACGTTACTTATGCACTTCAAAATAGCTGGATAATGAGATGCTGTGTTTGCTAGAATATCAATTTGTACCCCAATTCCCTTATCAGTAACCCAGTTAAAATAACTTATAGCGTAGTCATCTCCATACACAACAGATACAAACGATTGTTCGCTATCGCTTAGAGTCGCTTTCACAACTGATACGGTGGGGTTATTTTCTTTAGGCAAATGCATATCATGGTCGGCCTTGTGATAATAAGGTCCCTTGCAAACGTCGAGAATAGACATGGTATCTCCAATCTAAAAAGTGTTGAAATGGTCGGTCCAGATGTGGGAAAAGCAAGGTTCGAGAGCGTCGAAAACAAGCTCCAATGCGTTGTTGATGCCCAGCCACCATTTGTTTGTCGCGTCAGTTGGCAAAACCGCCTTGCTCCACCCGTCCTGTTTGCCGGTGCTTTGTGAATTAGAGTCGTTTTTCGAGTCTTGGGACTGTTCGGTGTGCGAGGTGGAATCCGTGAAAGTGCCAGCGTCGTAATACGCCGTGGCATCCTTGCCCACCATGGTCTGACGAGGGTTTGTGCTCGTGTAGCTGTGGCCCTCGCCTGTTGTGTCGGTGGTGCCGGTGACGTTGCCGGTAGCCGTCTGGTCAACCGTGCCTGTTGTGTTGTTTTCGAACTGGTTTGTAAGCTCGATACGCTCAGGCGTCACCGTCTCAAGATAGGCGAACACCGTATTAATAGGCGGCATCTTCTCACGCATCTTGCGATTGAGGTAGAAAATGAACTGAGTGGGAGTCTCGCATCCAATCTCTCGCAGCATGAAATGGTCGATGATGCGACCGTTGAGCCACTTACGTTTTTCCTCATCCCAAATCGGATAATCGCTCAAACCCAGGTCGTAACCGTAATCGAGCACGTCGTACAACGTCATATTGCCGACTTGGCCGCCCACTCTGGTCGGGTAAGCCTCATACCAATTGACGGACATTTAGACCACCTCGTCTGAAAAGCTGACACCGTCGGCGCCCGTGGTGTGCGACGCTATACGAACCTCGATTGAGGTGCCGAAAAGCTCGTTGCACTTCTGAGCGGCCTTCTGACGAGTGCGCAAGCCCGTTTCTCGGGCAATGCAAATCTGCTCGTTGTTGGCGTCCATCTCGCCTGCAATCTCACGTTCCTTCTTCTGCGAGAATGCGTTGTCGATTCCCAGCTGCGTCATGATGCGGTTGATGCGCCTATCTTGTATTGACATGAGCGAGTCGGCCACGAACGGTGCGGTAGTGGGTAGTACTGACGCAGTGACGTTGTTGGTGAATCCCTCATCCTCAAGCACGACGGACTCAAAACCCAAAACCTGGTTCATATAGCGCTCAAGGTCTAGTTTCGCCTCTTCTTTTGCGACACCAATCCACGGCGTGAGCTGTGCGTTCACGTTCACGTCTATTGCACGGTCGATTCGTGCCAGGCGTTTTGCAGCCAATTCAAGCTTGTACACATAAGGTTCCCTGGCCATATTGTCGAAGCACTCCACGGCGTCTTGCTCGTGAACCGTGAGGTTCCCGTCGTTGTCAACGTCAATCTCACGCCTGCAATACCTAGACCACGAGCTCGACCCTGCAAATCCCGTGCCGTTTGCCGGAATCAAAGTGACCTTGCGGGGATTCCAATACATGTCTAGATTATTGGTTTGTGACGCGGGTGCGAATGCGAGATACCCCGGTGTAGGTTCGAAAAACGCGCCCCATCCATACGTCAGCAATACAAGTTCAACGAACCTCGAATCTACCTCGTCTGGCATGTTGAGCCATTCAAACCGCGTGATAGCGAGGTTGAATAGATACGAGCGCCAATCTTCCTCGGTAAGGGTGTTGACCCAATCAGTCGACCATAGTTTTTCCCCCGTTTGCAAGTTTGGTTGCATGCCTGGCATCATAAACTGATTTTGGTTTTGACCGCAAAGCATATAAACACCCCCTTAATAGTATTTACCGTAATCGCTTGATTCGACGATGTTGTCTTTAGGAAGTACCGTGCCTATAAGCCCAGGGTTTTTCCATACCGTGACGCCCTGCGAGAAGATGCCGCGTATAACGTCCCTCTCCGATTCGGTGGCGTCGGCACTCGACACTTGCATATCCTGGACTTTCCAATAGCTGTAGTATTTGTTGACGCATAGGTCATCGGGCATCTCGATATAGCGATGAACCGCATACCCGAATCGGTAAAAGTAGTCACCACACCTGGTGACTGCCTCAGGCATGATGCGCTTGAACTTGAGGAAAACGGTGAACATGAGGCCGTTTGCGTACCTGAAGCCGTTACCGCCCAAGTTGCCGGACTGCGACGGGCTCATAAGCTGCGCGTCCGCATAACCTGCGTCGATGCCTGCCACCTGGTTATCGTAATTCCCCTGATTGACATAGTTGGCAAGCTCGTAGTTCGACGTGTTGATGTCAAGCCCGGTAGCCTGACTGTTGGCGAGCTGCTGCGATGCCAAAGCCAAATTGTTGTTTTGCTGGGCGACGTTGCTAGCCAAGTTGACACCACTCGAAACGGTTCCGAAGACGGCACTGCCGACCTGGCCGTTGAGCAGGCTTTGACCTGCTGAAAGCGCCGTGTTGGCGATTGCAGCCGTATTTTGGACGTTGTAGTTGGCTTGCGTGGTGTCAATCTGAGCCTGCGTATTGGCCTTCTGCAATGCCAAGGATTTGAGTGCGTTGTCATAGGAATTGACGCTGGTGGCATTTGCACTGCGAAGTGACCAATCGGCACTGTTGTACTGATAGGCGCGCGTGTTGGCGGTCGAAGCCATATAGGCGATGTACGAGTTGTTGACGATAGACCACTGCGGGAACTGGTCAATCCAGAGCGCTGTGTTAAGAAACTCACCGTAAGGTATGTTTCTTTTCATATACCCACCGGTGGCGCCGACGGTGATTGAAAAAGAATCGTCGTACTGCGTGCCGTAGCCGTCGGGGTAGACAGCTACTTGTGTAAACGGTTGAATGGCGCATGCCAGGTATTTGAGTGTTGAGACGTTGCCGCCCAACAACTGCGGTTTGAGGTATACGGCCTGGCCAGATGCCCCGCATGACAGCTCGATTACCGTATAGGGGTAGGCCCATAGCTTCTTGAGCTGCATATAGTCCTCGACGCCGTCCCAACCTGATATGCGCACGTCTTGCATATCGATATTGCAATCCCATTGGCCTTCTCGTTGTGGCATATCGGGCGGTTCGCTCCCGTCCACGTTCGGCTGCCAGACGAAAGGCGATGACATTGCAGGAGCATAGAACCAATCGACATCCTCGCCGTTGAGCTTGACGTTAGGCATTGCCTTCTCGTCATCCTCGGGCGGCATAAGGCCGTTCGGCACCGTTGTCAGGGACACGATGCACTGTGCGACCCACGGCGCGTCAGACAGTTTAGTGAGGAACGTCCTGAAACTGTTTGCACGCACCGCGTACACGTTGCATCCGCTGAAAACACCGTCAACCAACCGGCCCTTGGAAGTTTTCAATATAGGATTGTCAACGGTACCCCATGGAACCTGCAAATCCACGGTCGCGATGCATATGACCCAGTCGTATTTATTCTCGCGCGTTGAGTCGTAAAAACTGAAGCCGTACTCCTTATAGGACTGGTACACGTCGCCGGTGTCGATAGGCTCAGGGACGTTGCAATACATGTTGAGGTATTTGGGGTAGTTGTCAGCCATACCGTCGGCGATGTTGGCAAGTCCCAAGCTTCCGCGCTCAAGATAACCGGTCTTCAGTCGGAAGCTCGGATATCGGGTAGTCCACACGTCCAATGAAAGATTGAGCCGGGTGGAGGACGGATTCACATAATCCGATTTGTCGATGAAATAATAAAGCGTCGAATCCTCATCGCCCACGACGGGTTGTGCAGGGTTCTTGACTATGACGTAATTGTATTTGCGGGCCTTCTCCCACGGGCAGTCGATGACGATTGACGCATTGAACGGCATATAGGTGGATTCGGACAGCACGAAAGAAGCTTTTTCAAGCGCCTCAAAATACGTGTCGCGCTGTACCTGCCCATGTTCCCAGTTCACGACATTCTGATAGGTCGCATCCCAATTGACACGACATAGCTGGACTGTGGAACCCGGTTCCCATGACATACGCTTTTCACCTCCTTGGAACATAAGAAAAGGAGGGGCCGAAAAGGCCCCTCCGCCTATTGCAAAGCCTAAGCCTTGGCAACCGTGACGACGCAGGTAGCCGTGTAATTCTCAGTAGCCCCAGACGGGTTTATATAAGCGCTAGTGAGCTTGACGGTGAGCTGGGAACCTGCCTTGACACGCTTGCCGACATGGAGCATATCGTAAGAATCGATATAGGTCGCCTGCGGGCACGTGCCCTGGTCGTTGATAATCTCATAGCTCGTGGAGTCGGGGAGAAGCTGGAATCCCTCGACCTCGTCGCCGGTAAGCGACCCCTTGAGCTTAGCGACGAGCTGAAGAGTGTCGCCCTGCTTGACCGTGGCAGTTGCAGGGGAGAGGTCAAGACCGGTGACGTTCATCGTGGTCACGGGGACTGTGGTTGCTTCGCTCGAATGAGTGAACATCACACAAGGCGTGAACGGGGACATTGAGTAAACGCCCTGACGCTGATAGAAATAGTTCGTGGTCATGTTCGAGGGGTCATAAAAAGAGTTCATCTGCTTGACCGTGTCATGGCACACGAACCAATCTTTGGTGAGCAGCAGCGCGTCACAATCGGGAATCGGGAACTCGTCGACGATGATACGACGTACGTCGATATCCGCAAGCTCCACATGGAAGAGGGAAGCAAGGACGTTCACGTCGATATACGCCTCAATCTCGGGCGTGACGAGAAGCATCAGCTCGTCAGGCTTCGCAAAGACGGGCACGTCGATTAGGTGTGCGTTATAGAGCATGGACGGATACTTGAGCTTGCCCGTATATGTGCGGATTGCGGTCATAAGCTCCATAGCGCCCGTCTGCGTGTTGGGTGACTCGGTCAGCTTATGCTTGTAGAAACCCCACTTCTGCTCGTAAGCAGCAATGAGCTGCATCATGATGCGGTACTCGTCATACTCGTCGGCATTAATGGGAGCCTGGAGAAAACCGGAGACCAAAGTATTAAGACCGTACTCGTCGGTAAAGGACTTGCGAATCTCGACGTCCTGAATCGAGATATCGTAGCGGTCGGCTCGGTTGATGGAATGGAACCACTCGACAGCTTCAGGACGATTCACATCGAGAAGCGAGGAGTCGAAAGAATAGGCATGCGCCTTAATCCACTTGGGTACAATTTCCTGGATGGTGGAACCATAGTACATGGAAGCGCCCTTGAACTCACGCAGCGGATTCTCCCATTCCTGGCTTTTCACCTTGACCATGCCGATACGCTTGACGAGCTGGTCGACGAACTGGTTATAGCAATCGCCGTTCATGGGGTCGAGAAGAGCGGAAATGGTACGGTCAATGTTGGACTGCGTGGGCTGAGGGATGCGCTGCTGATAGTCGTTGGTACCGTTCAGCCAAACCGCGTTGAGGATAGTTGCGTTATTTTCCATTTTTATATCACCTAATTCAAGTCAAGGTTGTTGATAACGTCGATAGGCTTTGAGCTATCTTCGGTGTTTTCGGGACGGGTGGAACCAGCAGCGTTGTCGCTCGACTGATTGCCCCTCCCCTGCATAAGCTCGGCAACTGCCTTGCTCAGCATTGCTTGAGTCTCTAGGATGCCGTCTAGCTTTCGAGTAATCTCGCTAGCGTCAAACTCAGGAGTGCTAAAAGCGTTAGGAACGCCTTCAACGTCATTTGTATTTTCAGGCTGTTCAGTCTCAGGCTGTTCAACCTCGTTATCAGGCTCAACCTCTTCAGTTGCTTCCTCGTTAAGCTTGTTTTCCTCATCCATGTTTAATCACCGTCCTGTTTGGTAATCAGTTTGTCAATCATGCGAGACAGCTCGTCGATGCTCGCTTTTACGTCTTTAATCGTGGTGTTGCACATGTAATACATGGCTGCGAAAGCAGCGATAGGAAAACCAACGTTTGAGACCATCTGTACAAGAATGTCAGTCTCCATATAAGTAACCTCCATTTTCGAAAAATAAAAGGCTACCCACTTAAGACCGACTCAGTGGAATTACAAACAATGTACCGTAGCCAATGCCCAATAGGTACATTTGTTCTTGTTAATTGAGATATAAAATATTATGTAAAGTAAAGTAAAACGTATTCACATAATTCACATAATCTACATGACCTCCCACGCCTCCCCTCGCTTCAATACCCTATTGACTACCCGGCCT
>ERZ808292.168-NODE-168-length-19504-cov-4.451900_pt1 | contig 19504 bp, 26 predicted proteins | sample MGYA00521275_ERZ808292 | MGnify/ENA primary metagenome ERZ808292 (study PRJEB31516, sample SAMN03275613) | gut metagenome | biome: mammalia-associated habitat; material: feces | host: Papio cynocephalus | place: Kenya | collected 2012-07-26 ... | reverse complement strand
CCTCCGCGAGAGAAATTTTCCCCACGGAGAAAGCACAGCCATGACGAGCGAGTCCTGCGCATCCCCCGTCCATCGACGGGCGGTCATGATGTTTCCTCCCAATTGACCCCGCGGCCCTCGACGAGCGAGGGGCGGGGGATGCGCAGGACAGCCCAGCACAAGTAATGCCCCGGTGTGGTTCCCGGCTCTTGCCGGCCATAGCCTTCACGGATTTGTCTCCCGCGCCCTCGCTCGTCGAGGGCCGGGAACTGCATCGGAGAGTACAGGCAGGAGGATGACATGAGCAAGGATAAGCAACAGGCCGCTGCGCCGGTACGCGTGGCCGCAAGAGACTTACCGATGATACGCATCGACGAGCTGATCCCCTACGCGAACAACGCGAAGATCCACGGCCCGGACCAGATCGAGCAGCTGAGACGGAGCCTGCGGCAGTTTGGGTTTGTCTCGCCGGTGCTGATCGATGAGAATAAAAATTTAATCGCCGGACACGGGCGCGTAGAGGCGGCGCGGGCCGAGGGAATGAGCGCGGTGCCATATGTGACGGTGAGAGATCTGACGGAGGCTCAGCGGCGCGCTTACATCATCGCGGATAACCGGCTGACTGAGACGGGAGTCTGGGATGCCGGGAGGCTAAAGCTCGAGATGCAGGAGCTGCAGGCGTTGAAGTTTGACACCGATTTGACCGGGTTCACGATGGGCGAGATCGACACGATCCACGTCAGCGCGCATGAGCGCGGACTCCATGGTGCAGCAACTTCAGACGCACCGGCCGAGGCACTCGATCTGGACGAACCTCCAGCATCTCCGCGCGATGATGCGCCTGTCACTACGTGCCATTGCCCTAAATGCGGCTTTGTGTTTGAGGTGCGATGATGCGGATTTGCGCTTATGTCCAAGAGGCTTACGCCAAGGCCAATTACAAGAACGAGTGCATGGAAACCCGCCAATTTGTCGGGCTACGCGTTATCATCGATTGCCTTGAGCGCGCTGGGTATACGGTGGATTATGCAGGCATTGCCACCGTTCACCAGTATGACATTGTGCTTGTCAGCCTGACGAGTGACTGCGATTGGTGGAGCTTTGTCGCCGAGCGCACACGGTGGCAGCCCGGCAGCTACAAGGTTATTATCGGCGGCGCAGGACTGCTCCACATTACGCCGTTCCTGCCGTTCGGAGATTATTTCATGTTTGGCCGCGGAGAGGATCTGATTGCCCTGCTTGTTAAGGGCATTGACCGCGACGGCGGATTTGAACATGAGAGCATTGCGGCCCGCGAGACATTCTCGCCGGATCGTATTTACAAGATGGCACAGACCGATCATCCATATCCGCACAAGATCGCGCTGAGCGAGACACGAAATTTCGAGGAAGGGCCGATCGGCTGCAATCACAGGTGCTTTTTTTGCGGCTACACTTGGCACCGCAGATTTGTCTCTCCCGATAAGTATTACCACATGTCTGATGCGCTGTTTGGCGGTATTGAAGACAAGGAGCGCGCGATGCTTGATCTGCACGATGACCCCGGCAGCGTCGACTTCGCGCACCTGCGCACAACAGCCATTGACGGCATGAGTGAGCGGCTGCGCCGCATGATCAATAAGCCTATCACGCGCGAGATCATGTTGGAATTTCTTGACGCGATGCTGCGCTACGAAGGCAAGCCTCACCAGATCAAGTTCTACAACATCGTCGGATATCCGACGGAGACGGATGAGGATTGGTTTGAGTTTCTCGACACGCTGCGCGAAGCCGATGGGCGTGCGCCGCAGCGTGAGAAGCAGTGGTCGATCGTGCTGCACTCTACACCGTTTCGGCCTATGCCGGCAACGCCGATGGCGTGCGAGCCGATGAGCTACCGCAACTACCGCGGTGAGCTGGGGTGCGTATTGGGTGCCGGGCTTAAGGGCAATTTGATCTATCAGGGCCGCAGTTTATGGTCGGTTGAGAGTATGGGAACCGAGTCGCTGCCGACAGTGATCCTGTCGGCGATCTGTCACCGCGGCACCGAGTCAGACACGGAGTCCGTGATCCGCATTGCCCGGTCGCGCAAATTCTGGAGCGCACCGATGGCTGTAAAGATTGCTACGCTGGAGAAGTATTTTGACGTCGGCACGCTGTTCGGCCGATTTACCTCGCAGACATTGCCGAGCCGATACCTTCGAACATACGCGAAAGTAGAAAAGCTTTGGGATAAGCCGTTTGGTGCGGAGAGGTGCAAATGACGATTGCTGAAGCTCAGCAGATTATCGCCAAGACGGCAAGCCCGCATCTCAAGCGGGATATGGAGCGATTTATTCAGCGGCAACGCAGAAAGGAGAGGGCGAATGGCAGGAGCAAGAAAGCCGACCGAGCTGGTCGTGCGGAACGGGCGCAAGCACCTGACGCGTGCCGAGGAGGACGCGCGTCGCGACCGTGAGGTCGTTGTTCCGGCTCCGCAGCGGGCCAAGCCTCCTAAGTGGCTGCCTAAGTCACTGCACAAGGAATTCCGTGCGATAGGGCGGCAACTCATTGACGTCGGGCTCTACACCGACCTCGACGCGGACAACCTCGGCCGGTATCTGATCGCCCACCACGAGTACCAGGTCGCGACGCTGGAGGTTGAGCGCGCACTAAGCGCGCAGCCGCGCGACGCAGACACGGTGGATCGCTGGGGCCGCGTGCAGGAGCGTTACTTTAAGCAGGCGCGCAACTGCGCCAACGACATGGGGCTGACGGTCTCAAGCCGCTGTCGACTGGTGCTGCCGAGCAATCTCCCTGCTGCGGCGTTTACGCCGGACGGCGGGGCGGACGAGTTCACGGAGCGCCTGCGGCAGCGTCAGGCTGACGCGCTGGCGCGGAGCATGTAGCATGGCGGATATCATCAACCGCGAGGCGGGGCAGTTTGTCTGCGACTTTGTCGAGCGCCTGCCGACGACCGACACGGGTAAGCCCTTCCGCCTCTACGACTGGCAGCGCGAGGCGCTGATGGAGTTTTACGGCACGATGGTGATTGACACGGTATCAGAGTCTGACACCGCCCCACTCGATCCCGAGCCGCTGCGCCGGTACTGGTATCTCTACCTCGAGATCCCCAAAAAGAACGGTAAGAGCGAGCTGGCTGCGGCGTTGGCCCTCTATCACCTCTTTGCCGACGGCGAGCTCAACGCTGAGGTCTACGTCTGCGCGGCGGACAAGGAGAATGCCTCAATTGTGTATAACGCCGCGCTCTTTATGGCGACCACCGCACCGTGGACGGCGAAGATGATCGCACAGGGCGAGCTGCGGCCCATCGAGAGCCGCAAGCGCATCGAGTACCGCAAGCGTGTGCGGACCGGCAACGGCGGCTATAAGTGGATCACGGTCGGCATTATGCAGGTGCTTTCCGCGGACGCGGACACCAAGCACGGCTACAAGCCGAGCTGCGTGATCTTTGACGAACTGCACGCCCAGCCGAACCGCAGATTGTGGGACGTCATGACCGGCGAGGCCGGCGCATCCCGGCGGCAGCCGGCATGGATCGTGCTGACGACCGCGGGCGACGACCCCGACCGCAACTCGATTGGATGGGAGATCCACGAGAAGGCCGTAGGGATCCGCGACGCGCGGCAGCTGCGGCGCATCCTCTCCGAGGGCGGCGACGTGCGCACGGTGCTCTCCCTGCGTCACACGAGCGATGAGGAGCTTGCCGAGGCGGAGCAAGAGCTGCTCGGACGAGACGAGGCCAACTGGCTGCCGATCCTCTACGGTTTGACGGCACTCTTTGGCGACGATCCAGACGATCTTGAGAGACTCGACATCTGGGATGAGTCGCTGTGGTATCTGTGCAATCCATCGCTTGGCAAGCATCTGCGGCTGCGCAATGTCCGGATGGAGGCGATGGCCGCGAGGACCAATGAGGCCAACGAGCGCAAGTTCCGCTGGCTGCGGCTCAACCAATGGATCACGACGAAGTCGGTGGGGTGGATATCGCTTAATCTCTACGACAAGACGCAATGGGGTTCAAGCAAGAGGACTGAGCGCGTGGAGTGGCTGCGGCAGCTGGACGGCAAGCTCTGCTACGGCGGGGTCGACCTGTCAACAAGCCGCGACCTGACGGCGTTTGTGCTGCTCTTCCCACCCCAGCCGGGGCTGGACACGGCGGTGCTACTGCCGTATGGCATATGGCGGCCCGAGGCGACGGCGGACGAAGCGTCCACACGCGACCATGTGCCTTATCGGGATTGGGCGCGAGCGGGATTCCTCGACCTGTGCGAGGGCGAGGTTATCGACTACAGCGCGGTGGAGGAGCGCATCCGCGAGGCGCGGGAGCGCTACGAGCTGCGCATGGTGGGATTTGACCCGTATTTAAGCCGGACGATCACGCAGCGGCTTGCGCCGATCGTGCCGATCATCGAGATCCCGCAGGATCTCAAGAATATGAGCCCGGCGATGAAGGAGACGGACGACATGATGCAGCGGCACACGCTGCTGCATGTGCATAATACCTGCTTCCGCTGGGCCTTTGGAAATGTCCGCTGTCACGCGGACGGCAACGGCAATATTAAGCCGCTGAAAAACAAGTCGACGGGGCGCATCGACCCGGCGGTCGCGAGCATTATTGCGATGGCCGTGTGGATGATAGCGAAGAACCAGAAGCCGGATCTGGCCGCAGCTGTGGCGCGTCCGGGCTTTACGCTGTGAGGAGGTTGAGCGGATGAGAGACATGCTCCGTGATGCCCTTTTGCTGCTCGGCGCGGCGCTGGTCGCGCTGGGCGCAGGTATGATCTACGTTCCGGCCGGCGTGATCACTGCAGGCGCGAGCCTGATTGCGCTGTCTGTGCTCGACGGCTATGACGATACACCAGATGGAGGGAGTGACGAGCAGACATGAGCATTATTAAGGGCCTGCGGGCCGCGACCGCACGCTCGCCCACCGTGAGCAAGACGGTGACGGTGAGCAGCCTGACGGCATCCGGAGGACTTGCTGTGGGCGAGGATCCGCAGAGCGCGGCGCGCAAGCTCAGCGCGGTAGACCGCTGCATCGAGATCTTGAGCGACAGCGTTGCCAAGCTGCCTAACTATGTGATCGACAACAACACGCGCGAGCGCGTGCCGCACGAGCTGCTGCGGCTGCTCAACATCCGGCCCAATGAGGCAATGACACCGTTTGTCCGCAAGAAGGTCCTGGAGACGAGCCGGTTGGAGGGCGGCAACGGCTACGACTGGATCGTGCGCGACGAGCGCACGGGCAAGCCGGTGGAGCTGATCCCGGTACCGTGGTATCTGGTACAGCCCTGGCACGACAAGGCGGGGCGCGTATGGTACGACGTGACGCATCCTTTCTCCGGCGAGGTCATGCGGCTGCCGAATGAGGATATCTGCCACTACAAGAACGCCACGCGCAACGGCCTGATCGGTCTCGGCACGGTGACAAGGGCGAGCGAGGTGATCTCCTCGGCCCGGGCCGCGCAGGAGTACGAGCTGAGCTACTACGCCAACGGCGGACAGCCGGGAGGCGTGCTGGAGACCGACACCGACCTCGGCGGTTATGTGACCGACGACAAGGGCCAGCCTGTCAAGGCAGCGGACGGGTCGCTTGTGACCAAGAAGGATCGGCTGCGGAGCGAGTGGGAGCGCGTCCACATGGGGCCGAGCAAGGCCCACCGGACGGCAATCCTCGACCTCGGGCTCAAGTACACGAGTATTGCGGGCAGCAACCGCGACGCCCAGTTTGTAGAGAATAAGCAGCTCTCGATCACGGACATCGCGCGCTATTTCGGTGTGCCGCTCTACAAGCTCAACGAGGGCAAGCAGGCCTACGGCAGCAACGAGCAGAACGCGATCGAGTACGTCGTCGGCACGCTGCATCCCATTGTGACCCAGTACGAGGAGGAGCAGAGCTACAAGCTGCTGACCGACAGCGAGCTTGCCCGCGGGCTGGAGCTGCGGATCAACATGATGGCCGAGCTCAAGGGCGACACGGCAAGCCGCGCCAACTGGTACCGCACCATGAGCGAGCTGAGCGTATTCAGCCCCGACGATATTGCGGCGCTTGAGGATCTCCCGGCTGTGCCGGGCGGCAGCCGCAGACGCGCGAGCCTCAACTATGTGCCGCTTGACCTGTGGCCGGAGCTGAGCGCGCAGAGAAACGGCGGCGCGGCCGCCGGAGAGGAGTAATCACATGGATATGATTTTTAAGGCGGCAAGGCTGGAGGCGGATTCGGTTGATGAGCGCGCGCTTGCTCTCATCAACCGGCAGGCTCTGCGCGAGCTGAGCGCCGACGAAGTGTATGCTTTTCAGCTTAAGGCTTGTGACAACCAGGTCGACCGAGACTGGGAGCGGTTTACCGAACCGACCCTTGCGGAGCTCGCTAATATCTTCGTGGGGCGGACAGTCCTCCTTGACCACAGCTGGAGTGCCAAGTCGCAGACGGCGCGAATCTACGATGCCGATGTTGATAAGCAAGGCGATGTCGAGACGCTGATTATGCATTGCTACACGATCAGATCGGCAGCGATGGAGGATACCATCGCTGCCATTGATGGCGGAATTCTCCGCGAGTGCAGCATTGGCTGCTCGGTGCGGCACGTCAACTGCTCGATCTGCGGCGCAGACCAGCGCAAGACACTGTGCACTCACGTCGCAGGGCGTGAGTATGACGGGAATATCTGTCACTTCGACCTTGACGGCGCCGCCGACGCCTACGAGGTGAGTTTTGTTGCTGTGCCCGCACAGCCTGCGGCCGGCGTTGTCAAGGCCAAGCGCTACGGCGGCGTTGAGAAATCCGAGAACCCCGCGCCGGAGTGCGCAGACAATAGCGAGCACTGGGCGGATGAAGCCGCACTGGAGCTTGAGAAAATGAGATTTTGAAGGAGGTATACAATGCGCAGAAAGTATAACGATTTGCTGGCAAAGCGCGCCGGCATGCTGACGGAGGCCGAGGGCCTGCTCAAGGAGGGCAAGCGCGAGGACTACAAGAGCAAGATGACTGAGATCAGCAACCTCAACACCGAGATCACCGAGGTCAAGGCACTCATTGACGAGCAGGACCGCAAGTTCCTCGAGCACACCGAGACGCCGGCTGCAGCTAAGGACAAGGCGCTTGAGCGCGCCGAGATCCTGCGCAAGGGCGGCGAGGTCAAGTTCAGCGCGGCGGAGGTCCGCAAGGCCATTACGCTGGCGACCGCCACGCTGGCCGAGCCCACCGGCGTGGGTACGGACATCCGCGGCGGCGACGCACCGATCAGCGCGATCATCGACCAGGTCAGTGTGGTCAACCTTTCCGGCATGGGCGAGTATCAGGAGCCCTATGTGATCTCCGAGCTGGACGCCAAGGTCGACACGGTAGCCAGCACCGCGGGCAAGGCCCGCACGGCCAGCAGCGACCCAACCTTCGGCGTGGCGCAGATCAAACCGTATGATATGTCGGTAACCAGCTTCGTCGACCGCAATATCAGCAACCTGACGCCGGCGGACTATTACGCCAAGATCTACGGCATGGCGATGCGTGCTATGCGCCGCAAAGCCTCCGAGCTGATCGTCAACGGCGACGGTGAGAGCAGCCATGTGTTCTACGGCATGAAGATCGCCAAGAACAAGGCGGGCAACAACATCTTCGCAAGCGTCGACGTGAGCGCGGTGGACGTCGATCTGCTCGACACGCTGTATTTTGCCTACGGCGCGGACACTGAGGTCGGCGGCAGCGCCCGTCTGCTGCTCACCAAGGCAGACCTCAAGGCGATCGGAGCGCTGCGCGGAACGAACGAGAAGCGCAGACTGTTCACGATCGAGCCGGACATGGCCAATCCGAACACCGGCGTGATCCGCGACGGCGGCGTCGTGATCCCCTATACCCTCTGCCCCGACCTCACGAGCCTGAGCACCGCGACGGCCAGCTCCAGCGCTGCGATCCAGACCATGATCTACGGCAACCCGCTCAACTATGAGCTGGGTCTGTTCTCCGATTTCACGGTGCGCGTGGACGAGAGCTACAAGGCACAGGAGCGCCTGCTCACCATCCTGGGCGATGTGATGGTCGGCGGCAACCTCGTGGTCGACAAGGGCGTTGTCGTAGCGACGGTTCCCAAGACTGGGGGCTAATCCATGAGCTGGACGACGGAGCATCTGGCGGACATCGCCGATTATTGCAAGGTTGATGCAGACGACGCCGAACTTCCGGGCTATGTGGCAGCGGCGGAGGGCTATATGCTCTCCGGCGTATGCAGCGAGCCGCAGGAGGGAACGTCGAGGGGGGCAATCTATCTCCAATGCATCAAGGCCCTGACGCTTGAGCAGTACGACCGGCGCGGCCTCTCAATCGATCAGACTGCCAACCAGAATCGCGTCGTGCGGCTCATGATCAACCAGCTAAAGCAGACGGAGCCGGTGCCAGAGTCTGACACCGGCTCCGGGGAGGGCTGAGAGATGCACATTGACGTAGGCAGGCTCTCCAAGCGCATCAAGTTTTTGCGGCAGGCCTCCGGGCGCGACGCGGACGGCTATCCGGCCAGCGGAGAGCCCGAGGTCGTGCGCACAGTCTGGGCGCAGTACAGCCAGACGAGCGGCACGGAGCTGATCCGGGCCAACGCCGAGTTCGGCGAGGCCAAGGTACGGTTTCTCACGCGCGCCTACCCTGAGCTGATGGACCGGCGGCTGCTCATCCGCTACGACGGCCGCAACTACGATATCCTGTACATCAACACCTACGGAGACGCAGGGGAGTATATGGAGTTCTGGTGCGAGCGGCACACGCAGGAGGGCAAGGTATGACGATGAATCAGCTCATTATCGATACCGTGACGCCGGTCGTAGCGATATGCGTGCCCGATCTGCTGGTCACGGAAGCCGGTGAGACGCCACCCGAGGAGTATTGCACGTTTAATTTTTCGAGCTACGCCGACGCGCTCGGCGACAACCGCGCCCACGCGATGCGCGCGCTCGTGCAGGTGCACTATCTCGCTCCGCTCCGGGCCAATACGGCCGCGACGCGGCGTAAGCTCTGGGCGGCGCTGGCTGACGTCGACGCGTTTACCGCGCCGGACATCACAAACGCCAGCGACCAGACCGGTCAGCATTACGTCTTTGAGTTTGAGGCTCTCGGAGGTGTCGCCGATGGCTGAGATATCCTTTAAGGGCCTCGACGAGTTCCGCCTCTCGATGCAGGAGGTCGCGGAGCTGCCCGACGAGATCATCGACGAGATGCTCAACGCCGGGGCGGACGTCGCCGCCGAGGCCCAGCGCGTCGAGGCACGCCGCCTCGGCAAGCCGGGCGGCTACCAGAACCGGGGCCAGAAGAAGGACTACTCTACGGGCATTACGGCGCTGACGATCAAAAAAGGAAAAGTCAAGGTCAAGGACGGTCAGCGCGTGATCTACGTCACGCCGACCGGCACTCGCCGGCGCGGCAAGACGGAGACGCGCAACGCTGAGATCGCGTTCCTTAACGAGTTCGGCACCAAGACGATCCAAGCGCGCGGTTTCATCCGCGCGGCGAACGAGAAATGCGCGGATGACTATACCGCCGCGCAGGCCGCGGTCTATGACCGTTGGCTGGGAAACAAGAATCTGTAAAAGGAGGGCTGAGTATGCCCCAGTATGGCGCAAAAATGCTCCAGTGGGCGCCGTTTGACGCAACCAATCCCGAGCCGGCGGACGCGCTCCCCAACTACGGCACGCCGATCAACCTCGGCGGCCTGATGAGCGTCGCCGAGACGCTCAATTTCTCGGAGGTCGAGGCCCGCGCGGACGATGTCCGCAAGATCTACATCAAGGAGTTTACCGACGGATCGCTTGCCGTCGGCGTGCTCGAGCTGACCAACGAGGCGGCCTCGGCCGTCACCGGGGCCAAGCTCGACAGCTCCGGCAGTGCCAAGGATATCCATTTCTCGGCGGACGACACCCCGCCCTATGGATGTCTCGGGTTCTACACGACCAACATGAAGCCCGACGGCTCGAAGTACTGGAAGGGCTTGTTCTATCCCAAGGTCAAGGCGAGCCTTGACGGCCGCACGTACAACACCAAGCAGAAGACCATCGTGCTGGACAGCCCCACGCTGACCTTCGCGGTGGACGCCTGCGCCACCGGCGACTACCGCATCGAGAGCCCCGAGCTCACGACCGAGAGCGCCGCCAAGGAGTGGGTCAACGGCAAGGTCAAGGCCGCGGCGGGCGGCTGAGACGAGCAACACCAAAAGGCGCAGCGCCCGCTGCGCCTTTTCTCAGATCGGAGGGCATGAAAATGAAGACACACGAAATTGATCTCTGCGGGCACCACCTGTACCTTCTCCTCAACGGGCAGGCGCTTTTTGACCTATACGATAAGTTCGGCACCAAGGGCTTCCTAACCGATCCTCTCAAGGACAAGGGCAAGCCGGGCTTTGAGGCCACCTGCTATTTTCTCTCCACGCTCGCCGAGCAGGGCGAGCTCCTGCGCCGCTGGCAGGGCCATACGCGCGGCCCCATCCTCCCCGAGCTGTTCTTCCGCGTCAACCTTGCGCCCCGCGACGTCTACCGCGCCAGAGACGCGATCGTCGAGACCGTCCGCCTCGGTTTTGCCCGCGAGGAGGCCGAGGAGCACGACATTGACCTCGGGCTTGTGGAGCTGCAAAAAAAAAACGGCGTCGCCGTGACGCGTGATTACTGGCTCCATCTGCTCACGCGGAGGCTCAGCTTGTCCATCCGTGAGGGGATGCTGCTCACGCCGGGGCAGGTCATCGACCTGCAGGAGCTGGAGGAGCGCCGACGCGGACGATATCCGGAGGAGGTGTAAGGAATGGCAGTACGCCAGATCACGACCAAGCTCACCGTAGACGGCGAGCAGGAATTTAAGCGGCAGCTCTCGGCGGTCAACCGCGAGCTCGGCAACCTCGGCGCCGAGATGAAGCTTGTCGACGCACAGTTTAAGGGGCAGGCCAACTCTGCCGAGGCCCTGCGGGAGAAGCAGCGCATCCTCTCCGATGAGGTCGCCAACAGCGAGAGCAAGGTCAAGGCCCTTGAGGCCGCGCTCAAGGAGGCGACGGCAGCCTACGGCGAGGGCGACGCCCGGGTCGACAAGTACCAGAAATCCCTGCTGACCGCACAGCGCCAGCTCGTCGAGACCAACCGGGCGTTGGAGGACACGAGCAAGTACCTCAAGGAGGCCGAGGAGAGTGCCGACGGCTGCGCCACCTCCATCGACGGCTTCGGCAAGGAGGTCAAGAAGGCCGCTGACGAGACGGGCGGATTTGACGGAGGCCTCGGCAAGATCGGAGACGCGCTGGAAAAACTCCGCAATTCCGACGGTAGCTTTAACCTAAAAAATGTTCTCGGTGCGCTCGGCGAGCTCAAGGGCGCACTGGTCGGCGGCGCGATCGTTACCGGCGCAAAGGAGGTCGTCGACGCAATCTTCGAGATCGTCGACTCGACCGCGGAATACCGTCAGATCATGGGTACGCTGGAAGTTTCCAGCGCGGCCGCCGGCTATACGGCGGAGCAGACAGCGGAGGCCTACGGAACGTTGCAGGCAGTGCTGGGCGACACACAGTCAGCGGCTACTGCGACCGCGAACCTGCAAGCAATCGGATTGGAGCAGGAGCAACTCATGTTCCTCATCGACGAGGTGATCGGCGCGTGGGCGACCTATGGAGATTCGATCCCCATTGACAGTTTAAGTGAGTCCATCAATGAGACGATCCAGGCCGGAAAGGTCACGGGCGTTTTCGCCGACGCGCTCAACTGGGCGGGAACCAACGAGGATGAGTTTAACAAGCAGCTCGACAAGTGCGCGAACAAAGCCGAACGCGCACAGCTCGTGCTCTATCAGCTCTCAACACAGGGGCTCGACAAGACTGGGCAGTCGTGGAAAGACACCAACGCGGATCTCATGGCCTACAACGAAGCGCAGGAAAAGCTGAACGAGTCAATGGCGCGTCTCGGCGAGCTGCTCACACCGACAGCGGTGGCCATGCTGAATTTCGGCGCGCAGGCATTAACGGTTGCTGCTAACATCGTTGAGGCAATCGGCAATGTTGTGGAGAAGGTTCTTGAGGCCAAACAGGCCTTTGACGAGCTCGCGGAGAAAAACGCAGCCGTTAAGGCGGCACAGGTCGGCGGTAGTGTTCTCGCAAAAGGCATGATTCAGCAGATTCCGTTTTTGAGCGTGCCCTATAACCTCTATACGGGCATTAAAAAACTCTCCGGCTCCCACGCCGACGGCCTTGACCGTGTGCCCTATGACGGCTATATTGCCGAGCTCCACGCCAACGAGGCCGTGCTCAACGCGCAGGAGGCCGCGCTCTGGCGCTCTGCGGCCCGCACAGGCACGCAGACCACGCAGAGGGCATCTACACCCACCCCCGCCCCCGCAACCTCTCAGCCCGTCTCCCAGCGCCAGAGCATCACCCTCGACGCGACCTTTGTCCTCGGCGACGCCACCGTCGCCCGCCACCTCTACCCGCTCATGCAGAGCGAGAGCCGCCGGCGCGGCACGCCGCTGGCCGGAAAGGAGGGCACGTAATGTCCAAGCTCCCCTACAAGGTCGACTCCGTCGACTTTACCGATTTCGTCCATAAGTACGGCTACTCCGTCCGCTACGAGCGCGTCCACGGCGAAAATGATTTTGTCTACCTCAACGGCAACGAGGAGGAGGACATCCTCCAGATCAAGCCCATCGTCACCGTCACGCTCAACGACACCCCGTCCGACGAGCTTCAAACGTTTCTCGCCGCCGTGCTCAAGACTACCGTCCGCCTAACGTACTACGATCCCGCCTATGGCGAGATCACGCGCACCGCCCTCCCCACCGTCGAGCAGGTCGATCTGCTCCTCGAGGACAACGGCACGCACTGGTATAAGGGCTTTGCGGTCACCATGAGGGTCAATCTCAATGAGTAATGCGATCAAGTATAAGGGCGAGATGCTCGCCGCGGACAGCGGCATCTACTCGCCCGGCGGCACGCTCTACCAGTATAAGGAGCTGCGCGCCGACGCGCTGGAGGCCGACAGCCTCGAGCTCACCGTTAACTTTGGCTCCGGCGCGATCCTCAGCTACGACACCAACGATCCCGTTGAGTATTACCGCGACGGCCGCCGCCGCGGCACCTACTATCTCCAGTCCGTCAAGCGCGTCGGCCCCGATCTCTGCACGCTCTCCGCCCTCTCCGCAGTTGGGCGCCTGATGACGCAGCCGCACGCCGGCGGGGTCTACACCGGCCAGCTGGCCGAGACCGTGATCCGCGAGATCTGCGGGGATATCCCTGTCATCGTCGAGACGGTCTACCGGCCCCTCCAGATCTACAACTGGCTGCCCTACGCCGACGGCGAGAGCCGCAGCGCGCGCGACAACCTCGCCGAGGTGCTCTTTGTCCTCGGCGCCTACCTCAGCACGGACGAGGACGGCGTACTGAGGGTCGAGAAATTATGGGATGGGATCTGCTCGGTGCTCCCCGATGGGCGTGTGGACTCCCGCAGGGCGAGCGCCAATACGGATCCGCCCGTCAGCGCCGTCACCGTCACCTCTCACCAGTACATCCCCGGTACCGACGAGACCACCCTCTTTGAGGGAACCGCCGAGCAGGGGCAAAAGATCATCTTTGACGAGCCCATGCACTCCCTCGCCGCTGACGGTCTCACCATCCTCGAGAGCGGCGCGAATTATGCGATCCTTGCTGCAGGTACCGGCACCCTCACCGGCATGACCTACATCCACAACATGAGTGAGATCACGCGCACCGTCACGCCCGGCGTGGCGGAGTACGTCATCCCGATCTCAGACGCTAAGCTCGTCTCGCTCGTCAACGCCGCCGATGTCGCGCTCCGCATGGCGGAGTACTACAAGCACCGCACCACCATGACCGTCGACGTCAACCCGCGCGGCGAGCGCGCCGGCCATGTCGTCATGATCCAGCATCCCTGGGATGGACATCTGGTGCCCGCATGCATCGTCTCGCGTGAGACCAAGGTCTCGGGCCTCCTCAAGTCTCGCACGACCGCGCTTGTCGATTACACCCCGCCCCAGCCCGACGCCTCACAGTATTTTGACGGCCGGATCCTCCTCACCGGCTCCGGCAAGTGGACGATCCCCGCGGGAGTCACCTCGTACACGGCCGTCCTCATCGACCCCGGTCAGGGAGGCAGCTGCGGCAAGCCCGGTGCGCTGCCGACCGCAGTGCTCAAGGACACAACCGATAGCAAGAGTATTACGGTGGGCGGGAAAGACTATACACTGACAACGCGGACGGTGGGCCTGTCGAAGTACGAGATGCCTCCCGCTGCGGGCGGCGAGGCGGGCACGCCCGGACAGGGCGGCAAGGTGCTCGTCGTGACCGTCACGGATGCGACGCCAGGCAGCGTCCTGGACTACACATGCGGTGCGGGCGGCGCAGGCGCACCTTACGCCGAGGACAGCGATGCACCGGGATCCTATGGGTCTCACACGACGCTCGGCGCTTACTCGGCGGAGAGCGGGGCGTCCTCGCCCGCAGGTTACACCGACCCCATGACCGGCGAGATCTTCGCCGCCTCCGGCGCGCCCGGCATCCCCGGAGGCGCCGGCGTTGGCTATGACAAGGAGGGGAATTTGGTCATCCCGGAGGATATCGTCGTCAACGGCGTCCACTATACGCCGGGCGCAAACGGCGATGGCGAGAAGTCGATCGAATTTGGCGACGTCACCAAGTACGGCGAGTTTACCGGCAAGGCTCACGCCTCCTGCGGCTCCGGCGCGGCCTACAAGGCCAACGGATTATACGGGGTCGACAACGGCATCACGCGGCAGATGACCAACTATCAGCTCAATGTCTACAGCTCATCGCCGCGAAAGGGTGCGAACGCGCAGCCGCCCGAAAAGCCTGCAGCATACGGGCAGGGCGGCGGCGCCGGCAATGGCGGCGGAGGCTGCGGACAATACGGCTGGCCGACCTACGCATCCGCGAGCCGGCGGAGTGATGCCTCCCAGAGCACGACGCCAGTGCTCAACGTGACGCTTGAGCAGGCAGAGCGGGGGCAGGGCTCGGACGGCGGCGAGGGCGCCGACGGCTGCATCATCATCTATTATCACGGCGCAACGACCGTCAAGTCCGGCTGGGCGCGGGATAAAAACAGTAAGTGGCGCATCGACCGGCTCGGCCGCCGCTGCATCGTATAAGGAGGGATCTCAATGCCGACAACCGACGAGCTGCAAGCTCAGATCAACGCGCTGCAATCGCAGCTCAACTCCATCCTCGGCATGTCCGATGATGACTATATCCACCAGTACTCCGGCGAGGAGATCGACGCCGGTATCACCGCTGCAGGTAAGGCCGTCCGCTACGACCTCGCCCAGTCTCTCACCGCCGCCCAGCAGACGCAGGCAAGGAACAATATTGCTGCCGCGCCGGGCGGGTACGGACTGGGCGGCGACGCGAAAATGCTGACATCTGCTGACAATCTGGACACTCTGATGACGAACGGGTGGTTTCAATATAACAGGGATAATCCACCCCAAGGAACGCTTCCGACCGAGTTAGCATCTTATGCATCTCTCATTCGGGTGTCTGCAATGGGTCAGACTTGCCTCCAAGAGGCATTTGACCCAACTGATAGTAACCTACATGGTACTGTGTTGAGACGTACAATTTATGGTTCGGGGCCTGGGGCAAAAATATACCCGTGGGAGTGGGTCAACCCTCCCATGCAGACTGGCCGCGAGTACCGCACCACGGAGCGATATCTCGGCAAGCCGGTGTATGCGCAGGTCTTTGCTCTCGGCAAGCTGTCTGCGACGGCCGGGAACTCAAGCTATTCCATATTTGGCTCCGATATGTCCGTCGGGAAGCGCACAGTAGTCAGCGACCAATATTTTGCGATGAACTTGGACGATGGCCTTGCAGGCTGGCAAAACACGATGCCGTTTATCGATAATGGCCAAATCAGGTTAAGCGGCTCACTTAGCGGCGCGCGTGTCATAATCTACACAGGCGGAGACTGGTCATCGTATTATGGCTATGCTCTAATGAGATATGTAAAAACGGATGAGTAAGGAGAGAGCAAAAAATGAAGAGACTCAAATATCAGTATTGTACAGAGGTCAATACCGGCACGCAGGACGAGCCGAATATGGTGCAGTCAATCATCGTCAAGTGCCCTCCGTACTCGGAGGCCAACGAGGAGATCGCCAAGACCGAGGCATACAACGGCGAGTACGAGATCATCGATGACGGCGAGCCGGAGCCGGTCACGCCTCCAAGCACCGCCGATCTGCTCACCGTCCAGTCCATCAGCATCGCGGCCTTTGCCGCGCTCTGCGAGACGCAGGTGCTCGACGACAACACCGCCGCCCAGCACCCGGACGTCTTTGACCTCTGGGCCGTCGGCACGGCCTACACCGTCGGCCAGCTCCGGCGCGATCCGCTCACGGGCCTGCTCTACCGCTGCGCGCAGGCGCATACCGCGCAGGAGGGCTGGAACCCCTCGCTTACGCCCGCGCTCTGGACGGTCGTGGACGTCACCCATGCGGGCACTCTGGATGACCCCATCCCCGCGAGCCGCGGCATGGAGTACGAGTACGGCAAGCATTACCTTGACCCGGAGGACGGCAAGGTCTACCGCTGCGCCCGCACGGGCGAGGCGTCCGGCGGCAAGGTAACACTCCAGTACCTCCCGCACGAGCTCATCGGCCAGTATTTTATGGCCGTCAGCGATAACGCAGAGTAATATCCCCGCACGGGAGTCCGACTTGCTCTCGTGCAATACACAGCCGCTGACCGGGCGGCGGAAAGAGAGATGCCTATGGATAACTTAGCCACGGCCGCCGCGGTCTGCTCGGAGATCACCGTGATCCTCGCCGCGCTGGCCATGCTCATTAAGCCGATCCGCAACAAGCTCTTAGGGCTGGACAAGCTGACCGACGCGCTCAAGTGTCAGCTGCGGCACGACATGCTCCACACGTACTACAAGCACCGCGATAGCCAGACGATCCGCCAGTATGAGCTTGAGGACTTCCTCTATCTCTATCGGGGCTATAAGGCCCTCGGCGGAAACAGTTTTATCGATCGCATTAAGTCCGAGATCGATGACTGGGAGGTGCTGTCGTGAGCAAGCGGCGCTCAAAATCCATGCGGACACGCAACAAAATACTTGCCATTGCTGCCGCCTTTGTCGCCGCCTTCATCGTTTACACGCTCATTGTGTACACGATAAACGGTTGGCAGTGGGATGCGCTCTTTGAGTACGTCCTCGGTGCGGGCGGCATTGTGTGTGGCTTCACGGCGGTCATTGCGATCGCCGACAAAATTGCGGGCCGAAAGGCCGGAAAGGATAACCAAAATGACTCTGACTCTTAACAATCGCGTCTACGATACCCTTAAGTGGCTCTGCATGATCGTCCTGCCCGCCAGCGCCGTGCTCTACTCATCCCTCGCGGGCGTGTGGGGCTGGCCGTATGAGCAGGAGGTCTCGACCACCATCAACGCTATCGTGGTCTTTATCGGTGCCCTCATCAAGGTGAGCACCGATGCCTACAACAGGGAGGCGGCCAATGGCGGCGGCAAGTGATATCCTCGCCGTCGCGGCGAAGGAGATTGGCACGGTCGAGCAGCCCGGCAACCGCACCAAGTACGGCAAGGCCTACGGCATGGACGGCGTCTACTGGTGCATGATCTTCGTCTGGTGGGTCTTCCGCCAGACCGCGCCGTCGTTATTCTACGGCGGCGGCAAGTGCGCCTCGTGCTCTCAGCTCATGCAGTGGGCGCAGCGTCAGGGGCGCTGGGTCACAAAGGACTACCAGCCCGGCGACGTCCTGATCTATGATTTCCCCGGCAACGACGTCAAGACGGATCATACCGGGATCTGCGAGAGCGTCAGCGGAAAGTACGTTACCGCGATCGAGGGCAACACCTCCAACGGCAGCGCCGGCAGCCAGAGCAACGGCGACGGCGTCTACCGCCGAAAGCGCAAGCTCTCGCTGGTGCTCGGCGCTTACCGCCCCGAGTATGATCCGGACTACCGCGCGCAGCTCAAGGCGCGCGCCGGTCTGGAGGACGTAACCCTTGATTACCTCGCCGCCTATAAGTACGGCGGCGAGCTGATCCGGAAACTCGCCGCCATGAAATAAGCGTGTCAGACTCTGACACGGGAAGGAGTGACGGGCGGCGACGGCTGCAACCGCCGCCCCGCGCAAGCGCTCTGCAAGCCTCGTGTGTGCCTATGGACACCCAGCACCGAGCGATCCGCGCGCAGCTCTCCTCGATGGCCCCGCACCGGGCCATAGCCTATATCCAATCCTACGACCTGCCACCCGATGAGATGGCATGCCTCATCGAGTGTGACGTGCGGGGGCGATCCCTCGTGCAGGTCGCCGCCCAGCTCCACATGAGCGTGGACGGTCTCGCCAAGCTCCGCCGGCGGGCTTACCGCAAGCTTGCCGACGGACAAAATAAGGACGTACCCTAATCGGGTACGTCCTTATTTTTTGCCTCCTCGGGATCAAACTGCGTAACCATCCAACCATGCCATCGGCAGGGAACGTATGACGCTCCATACAGCATCTTTGCCGTGTGGTTAATATCATAGTCGTCATCTGGATCTGCGCCAAACAGCTCCGCATGATCCCGCACAAATTTTGCCAGATTTTTGATCTCCCACTCATGGCTCCCGTTTGATACCCGATACCATTTTGCCCGGATATTGGTCTCATACGGGCCGGTCAACGGCGATTTTTTCAGAGCCTCGACCCGGGAGTCTGCCGCCTGCTGGGCCTCCCCCAAAGCGCATCCGCAGGATGTTGTGTGTCCGGTCTTGAGATTGCTGCCGGACACCTCGGTCTCCCTCCCGCAGTCGCAGAGGCATCGCCATATCGCACTATTGCCCGTGGGGGAGTAGCGCGCATAGCCCAACACGGTTAGCCGCCCAAATCGCTGCCCGCTCAAGTCCTTCCGCGTTTTCCCGCCCCTCCCGTGACCGCACGACGTGCTGGCCCCGCGGCGGAGATTGTCGGCAGTCACGATCCGCTCCTTGCCGCAATCGCACCGGCAAAGCCATTTTGCCCGCCCATGCTTATCCGGCGGAGCGGGCCTGAGAACGGTCCAGTGTCCAAAGACCTGCCCTGTTAGATCATACGTACCCACTATATCAGATCCCTCATATCCACGCCCAGCGCGTCGGCAATGGCAAGCAGATTGCGCGCAGTCAGATTGCCCGCCTCGGCCTCGCCGATCTCCACGCGCTGGATCTGACGGATATTGACGCCGGACTTATTGGCAAGCTCCGTCTGCGTCATACCCGCCATGCGGCGCGCCCACTCCAGCTTGGTGATCGGGCGGTTATGACAGTCTCTCCCATAGTTGACCAGCGAGCAGGCGGTGCAATCCCCGTCCTCGCGCTGGCAGTCGTTGTACTTCCTTCGCATCTTGCGACCTCCTTACCAGATCAGGTCGAAAATGTAGCTCATGGGGTCGCTGGTCTCGACGTTGTAGTAGTCGCCATCGTTATAGCGGGCATCAAGCAGCTCCTCGCCAGTCAGGCCCTCGGAGTCATCCTCAACATCAAATACGACCGGGATGCCAAGCTCGCGCGCAGCAGCAAGCGTGTGGT
>ERZ808292.167-NODE-167-length-19533-cov-6.233135_pt1 | contig 19533 bp, 20 predicted proteins | sample MGYA00521275_ERZ808292 | MGnify/ENA primary metagenome ERZ808292 (study PRJEB31516, sample SAMN03275613) | gut metagenome | biome: mammalia-associated habitat; material: feces | host: Papio cynocephalus | place: Kenya | collected 2012-07-26 ... | reverse complement strand
GACTTACAAGGTTAGGAGTTTCACCTAACTATCTTATTTACACCGAACTGGCGCATCCTTACATTTGCTGGGTGGGTGATTATAAGAATAATTGTAATGTAAAATTGTAAAAATTTATTAGTTGTTAATTTCATATCATGTTTATTTGTCTTTTTTGAATTCGTATAATTCATAACAATATTTTCTTAGATATCGATTGAGACCAAAACCTGCAACTGCTAATTGTTTCATTGTTTCAACGTTATCTCTTCCGGCAGAAGCATATGAATATCGATATATTTTCTTAGAGAATATAATATCAATAAAATTTTCTCCTAACTCGAAACTTTTAATTGAAGAGTCTACATTTAAATTTTTATATTTTGTCATAAATTTCTCCTTTTAGTTATTTAGTGCTTTTTTATATTTTAAGTATTTTAGAAATATAACTGATTGATTATTTAATTAAACAATTTGATATTTCGTTTTTAAATTGTCAATTGCATTTTTAAACCTTTTAATATCTTTAACGTTTGTTGCTATATATGGTGGAAACATTTGTTCAAGTGCATGGTCAAATTGATTAAATAGCATACTGTTAGTTCTAAAAATCTCAGAATAATCATTTAAGAATAGTTCAGCACCATAAGAATTTTTCTTTGAAAGACGTTTGGATTCTTTTAGCTTTTTTCCTAAAGAATTTGTTTTTATAATGGTAGATATGTCTGTGGTAGAAAATGAGTATACATTTTCTAGTGCTACTAATAGTAGTTTTTCAAATTCAAACTTTAAATAAGATATGATACAAATTTTTTTTAAAATAAGGTTTAAAATTTTTGATCCATTTAAAGAATTAAATTTTGTTTTTGCAACATTCTCTCGAAAAGAACATAATGGTCTTTTATCAATTAAGTATTTATTAAAAGTTGTTGTATTTAATTTTGATAGCCTTTCATATAATTCCGCTACTTGGTGAACTTCTATATTATTTGAATTCATTCCAGTTATATCATTTTCGTAATGCATATAATTATGTTCTACAATTTTTTCAATGTCTTTTTGAATAGTGACATCAACATTATATTGTAGCGGATTTTTATTTATTTCTTTGCCGTTTTTTACAAATAAGCGATTGTAAGATTTCAAAACAACTTCCTTAAAGTTTCTTAATGTGGGAATAAATGAAATGTATGCTAAATCCAAATCAACATTCAATTTTCCATTTAGATATTTGCTTAATGGTACTAATTCGTTTTTTGTTACCTCCTCAATTTCTTTGTATGGTACGTCAAAATTATCTATTGTAAAATTATTTGCTGTAAAGATGTCATCAGGAACATAATAGTAAATTGTAGAAGTGCATTTTATAATACTAGATAGATTAGTAAGAGCGGTAAAGTTATTAGTTAAGATATACCAATTTGATAATTTACTTTCTGCAACTATTTTGCTTATATATTCGCAGGCTACTAACATATAATAATCATCATAACTATCAATAGGATCATCTAGTATTAACGTTTCGTGTTTACCATATTTAATTAGAGCTCTAAGAACAACTAAACAGAAGCGTTTTATTTCGCTTTCAGATAAAAAATTATATAAGTCGGTTTTTTCATCACTGTTATCTATTATTATTTTGACGGCTAATCTATTTGGAATTGCTTTAAATTTAATATTATCATCAACTGCTATAATTTTGTTCAGTTCATCTATTATAAACTGTGTAAACAATTTGATGTTTGTTACGTTGTTTTTTTCACTGTTGATTTTGTACTCATTATTTTTATATTTAGTTAATAGAGTCTTTATTGTATCTGACTTAGTAATCTCCACATCCCCGATATATTTTGACATGTAACATACATTATTATCACAAAGTCCAACATAATTACTAAGTAATTGTAGCATTCCGTTAATAGTTGATAATTTAGTTTCATCAAAGTTGTATAATTTGTCTTTGATTTCTGATTCAAAATATAAATTATGGATTTTTAAAGTTATTGATACTAATTGATTAAATAAGTTATTATTATCCTTTATTTTATATTTTTTCCTTTTCTTTTCAATTGCCTCTAATAGTTTTTCTTTTGAAGAAAATCTTTTGCCACATAAAGGACAATTGTTGTTTGTGCTGGACTTGGCATAATCTTGTAAATAATCAAACTTATCCATAAAATCTTTGTCAATCATTGTGTATTTTTTAAATGTTTTAATTCGCTTTATTGCTTTTTTAGAATCTAATAACAATTTGGCATTATCATAAATATTAAAATCTAGTATTTTATCTATGTTAATACACAAGTCTTTAGGTATTGGATAAATATCATCAATGTTGGTAATTGATGTATTATAAATTTCATTAAAATCATTTAGTTTTTTTATATTAGTTTTTTGAATATAGAAGCTGGTTTTTATCAATTTTCTTATATTATTAGTGGCATAATTTGTTTTGAAGAATTCTTTTAAAGCTGTACTATTTTCGTAATCTGTTTTTAAATTAGAATTTTCTTTTTCATTCAATGCCGTTTCTCCGAAAAAAATTGTGTTTTCATAAGTTCCGACAAGATTTTCTATATCCCTTCTTGTGAATATTAGAGGATTTTCTCCTAGACCTTTTAAGTGGTCTTTAATATTCTTAGCATTTGTTGTTTTACCAAATCCATTTGGCGCATAGATTATTTTTTTATTCCATGCTTTACATATTGTTGCATTAAATTGAATCATATTATACTCCTTTCGAAATTTTAATTATTAATTCAATATTTTAATTTTATTTATAATTTCGTTTTGTATATTTTTATATATAACATCATTGTCTACAATATTATTGATTAAAGTATTCACCTCATATTCGCTTTCTCTTGAAATATAATCTACTAATTCTGATTTATTAATTGATTTCAAACTATCAAAAAATGAAATTAAGATAATTAGTATTGTTTTAGCAAATTTATCTTGTTTTAAAAAATTTAAAACTATTTCTGTTTTGGTGCCATTTATGTGTTTTACAAAATTTATATATTTTGTATTATCGAATGGAACAACCGAAGTTACATGATATTTATCTCTAGGAAGAATATAATTATTAAAAATTTGATTATCTTTATGCTTTAAAATTAATAAGAAAGTAATTATTACTGGACGCCAGTACATATCATAATGTTCAGATTTACAAATTAAGTTGAGTTCTTCAATAATTCTTTGACATTCTCTTATTGGTAATTCTATACTTTTAAACATATTTGATATGACGTTTATAATTTTATGTTTATTGTCACAATCATAATCATGTAATTCTAATACATAATTATAAGTTTCATCATTAGGTAATTCTATTTCGTATTTAATAAATTTTGCTAAATAAGAATATGTATCTAATTCGTTTCCAAATTCTTTTTGGATGGCATTTTCTAGAAGCGTACGATCGATAGCAATTATTACAGTTAGGTTTGGAATATCAAGCAAATGATATAAGTTTTCAAGGGTTTTAATTTGATATTCTGGTAAACATCTATCTAGTTCATCAACTAAAAAAATTAATTTTTTATTTTGGCATTCGGCTTTTAGTAAATTTTTAAAATCGTTAATAGCGTTGTTGTAATTTTTTATTTCATTAAAAATGTTTGATTTATTTGCTAAATCGCCTATATTGATTCCGTATTTATTTGAAACAAATTTAATAGCCGCTGATGGAAGATTCCTAATTATATTTTGAATGGCTTCTAATGCTTTATCGGACAAATTTTCAAGTTCGCTTATTTTGTACAAAATAGAAATCATTGGATTATCGAATGTGTTATTTTCCCATGCATTATATCTTATAGTGTTATATTCATTATTAGAAGCTTTACAACGTTCCTCTAAAAAATCAAGTACTGTTGTTTTTCCACTTCCATATTTACCATTTAAAATTATTGTAAGTCCGTTATTATTTAAATCACTAAAGTTATCAATTATTTTAAATATGTTGTCTAAAAATTCGCTCCTATTTAATTTGTCTTCTTTGATATTCATAGATGTTTGCCCTTTCATAATGATTATTAAAGAGAGATGCTGATATTGTAAAATTTATTTTACCGCTCCCTCAATTACCAATAACATTATAACTAATTGTAAAGAATAAAAAAAGAAAATTTTAACAGCAATACGATTTAATATTACATATTAAAACTTTTAAAATACTTGATTGTTATCATCAATTAAACATATTGTTAACATTGAGCAATCAGTTTAACAAATGTTTAATTTTTACCTTGACTATGCCGATAATAAATAGTTAAATGATTGTAAAGAACGGAGAATTAATTATAAATAACTTTATTTCAACTGCATTAAATAATGTGTATCTATATTCATCAGTTCTTTAATAAAAAGACATTTTTAATTGTTATAAATTAAGGTGTTTAGAATTAGAAAGAAGTGCTTTTAAATGAAAAATAATAAATATGATTGTTTAGACTCAAATAACTTTGAATCAATTGTAAAGAACTTTAATAGTTTATTTGATTCATCTAATTATGAAATAGCTAGTTCAGTTGTACCTATTGATATTAATGATTTAAGTGATGAAGAAAAAAAGAAAACTAAAATTATTATTGTGGGTAGTATTACACCTTGGAATGGTAAAGGATGGTTTTATACAGCACCAAGAACTAAAATGTATAAAATATTAGATCAAGTTATACCTAATGCTAATTTTGATTATTTAAATAGTAATGGGAATATTAATGGGCTTAAAGAAACATTAAAAGAAGGAGGTATTTACTTTATAGATGTATTTAAAAAAGTAATTAGACAAAAGAATACCGCTAGCGACAAAGCAATAGTGTTTGGAACACTTAATGATGATGCATTTACTAGTTTTATAAATGGACTTAATAATAACAAAATCTTACTAGTGGCTAATTCTAAGTTATCTTATGATTTATGTAATAGAATCTTAACTAGAAATAATCTAAAAGATAAATGTGTGTTTTTAGATAAACCACATACAATTTTTAATTATTGGGATTTTAATAAAATGGTTGATGATTGGAAGAAAGTGTTTGAATTGATAATTAAAGAAAAATGCAAATAATGTGAGTATAAATTGTAAAAATAAATTAATAAAATTTGAAGACAAATTAAAACATAATGAAAATATATTTGAAGAGTATTATAAAAAATCGAACAAAATTAGCAAAAATAATTATGCCATTTTAGTAAGCCATGTGTTTGGAATAAAAATGGCAATATTTTGGAATAAGTGTATTTTTTATTGCTTTATTTTATAGGAAAAGTGTATTTTTTACTAGTTGTTTTTTATAGAAAAGTGTAAAATAATGCTAATGAAAGGGGAAAATATTATGTTAAAAAGAAAAATTGAGCAAAAAATAGTTGATTATTTAACCTCCACAACAAACAAAATATTAATCGTTGATGGTGCAAGGCAAATTGGAAAATCATTTATTATTCGTCATATAGCTACAAATGTACTCAATAAAAAATTTACTAATTACATTGAACTTAACTTTGTTTTAGACTCAGTAGGAGATAAGATTTTTAAAGATGTTAGTAATATAGATGATTTTTATTTCCAACTCAGCATAATCGCTGGGAATCACATGAAAGAAAGAGAAAATACTTTAATTTTTATTGATGAAATTCAAGAATATCCTCAATTTCTAACAATGCTTAAATTTCTAAAACAAGATAATAGATTTACATATATTTGTAGTGGCTCACTTTTAGGCATTACTCTTTCGAAAACAACATCTATTCCTATTGGAAGTATTGAAATATTGCATATGTATCAATTAGACTTTGAAGAATTTTTAATGGCTAATGGATTTGGAGAATTAGCAATTAATACATTAAAAAATAAATTTGATAAATTAGAAAGTTTAGATGAAAATACGCATAATAAAATCCTTGATTTATTTAAAAAATATTTGTTGATTGGCGGTCTTCCTGATGCTGTTAATACTTTTTTAGACACAAAGAACATTATGGAAGTAAGAAAGATACAATCTAATATTTATGAATTCTATGGAGATGATGCAAGTAAATATGATAAAGAACATAAATTAAAAATAAAACGAATCTATGATTTAATTCCATCTACTTTAGAAAATAAAAAGAAAAGAATAGTGGTACAAAATATAGAAAATATTAAAGGAAAAAGATACTCGAATTATCAAGATGAATTTGATTATCTAATTAATTCTGGTATTGCATTAGAAGTTAAAGCAATTTCTAATCCACGATTCCCTTTAATTGAGTCTAGCGGTAAAAATTTATTAAAATTATATTTAAACGATGTCGGTATTTTAACTAATATTTTATATAAATATAATGTGAATGCTGTTTTAAACAATCAAGAAAGTATTAATTTAGGAACTGTATATGAATCTTTAGTTGCATCAGAATTAAAAGCACATGGTTTCAACTTATTTTATTATGACAATAAGGCAAATGGCGAGGTTGATTTTTTAATTGATGATTATGATACATTATCTGTTTTGCCGATTGAGGTAAAATCAGGCAAAGATTATACAGTGCATAGTGCAATGAATAAATTTTTAGCCAATAAAGACTATAATGTAAAAAGAGGAATTGTCCTTTCAAACGAAAGAAATGTACATATGAAAGATAAAATAATACATATGCCAATCTATTATATAATGTTTTTAAAAAACAACTAATTTTGTAAATAAAGATTATAAGAAATTGATGTATGAAATTGATCCTAAAAACAAACTAAGTGACTATGAAATTTAAAAAAAATAACATAAGTGTTACAAATTTGTAATTTTTATGTTACTTTTCGTTTTAAATGTTTATCTAGTACAACTAAAATATTTGATGATTTTGATTTATTTAGCGGATTTGTTTCAGATAAATTATTAAGTTTGGGAATAAGTTTGTTTTTCTTTATTTGAAATGTTATTGCCTTCTTCTCTTTATCTTTTCGCTTTATTTTTTCTCCTAAGTAAACTTCTTCAACATCGGAATTCATCCAAATTAAATCATAAGATTTATTTAAATAATAATTGCTTATAGTATCATTTAGTGGTTCATCTTGATCATAATCAGCAATAACTATAGCGACAGTTTTTTCTTACTAAAGCATATATAGCTTTAAATTATTTGATCAACACAAAAAAATATTATTCAACTTATGGTATCAAATTATTGATATTAATAAAAATTATTCCAGTTTTTTAACTTTCGAACAATAAGGAAAAAATCAAAGAATTACTAGATGCGTCGAAGAATGGCGTGATTACCGCAGCGCAGGTGACAAAAGCAGGACTGCATCGCAGTGTTTTGAAAGAACTTGTTAAAAGTGGTGAGATTTACCGCTTCGGGCGCGGTTTATATATGAAAAGCAGTGCGTGGGAAGACGATTTTTACCTTTTACAGCGCAAGTATGGGCGCGGAATTTACTCGCACGATACCGCATTATATCTACTTGGTTATACGGATCGTACTCCAGCAAAATATACGATGACCTTTCCAAAGGGCTACAACACCTCATCTTTGAAACAAGAAAATCTAATTGTCAAGCGCGTTGTATCAGAGAACTACGAGTTTGGCATAATTGAAATTAAATCTCCTTCAGGCAATCCAATTCGTGTTTACGATTTAGAAAGAACGCTGTGCGATATTTTACGCGGAAACGGCAGCGATGTTCATATTGTCGGAGAAGCTATGAAACGCTATGCAGCGTCCAAGAAAAAGAATATTCACAAACTTATGCAATACGCAGATCAGCTTCGCGTGAAGTCCAAAATAATTAGATACATGGGGGGTTACTATGATTACAAAAAATCCGATGCAGTTGAAAGCCTTTATCAAAAACAAAGCAGCGGAGAAACATATCTCGGCACAGCTTGTTATGCAGAACTATATGCTTGAACGGCTGCTGGAACGCATCTCGCTCTCACCTTATAAGAATAATTTTATTCTCAAAGGTGGATTTCTTATTTCAGCCATTGTGGGACTTGATACGCGAGCAACAATGGACCTAGACACAACAATCAAGCAGAATAAATGCATAAAATTGCAAGTAAATGAAAAATGAAAGCAAGATTATGCATTTATTCTGCATCTTAGGTAATAGTGATTGACAAAATAACGTGGCAAATGATAAAATTGTCACCGCAAAGGTGATAGACGCCATGCGTCAATATCAGATTAACTATTTATTTTAGTTAAGCACAGCAAATTTTATGATTTGCTAAAAAGTCCAGGGCCAGTAGGAACTAGACTTTTTTATATCTGTTGCATTTCTTTTATTTCATTTAAAAACATAAAAAACATATATAAAGGAATAGTCATTATTCCTTGTGCTTCATCAATTCCAAAATTGTTACTTGATACTTTTATTACTCTTTGACAACTATTATGTGCTTTATACTTCGATAAAGAATTTAATGTTCCTTTACCTTTTTTAACATCAATTGGTATTATTTTGTTATTAAAACTAATAACAAATTCAAACTCTGCACTTGTTTTACCTTTCCAATAAAACAATGGAAAATTTTTAGCAACTAGTTCACACGCAACATAGTTTTCAAAGAAAATGCCTGATAATTCGTTTTGAGAGTTTTTATCTATAAAAGTAGCCATATTAATATCACTTTGATATGATAAGAATCCTGTATCCATTAAATATAATCTATAATTAGATTCTTCATTACTCATTAATGGTATTGTAACTTTTTCTTTAACTTGAAGCGATTTATAAACTACACTTGCGGTGCAAAGCCAATCTAGTGGTGTTATTAAATCTCTGTTTTTTAAATCTTTTTGTATTAAAGATGCTTTAAAGTTTTTAGATTCTTTATTTAATTGACTATATATGCTTTTAAATATTTGCTTTGCTCTTACTATTGATTCAGTTCTAGCTTGGTAAAGCTCCATATCATTTAAATAATTGTTAAATAATGATATTAAATTTTCACGTATATCCACTAAGGAATGGCCATCTAAAAACATTTGAACATTTTCGGGCATACCACCAATTAAAAGAAATTTATAAAGAGCATCCATGGCTAATTGATGAGTAGATTGTTCCAGTGCAACTTTATTTTTATATGCAGATGATATTTTGTTATAGAGTTGTTCATTATAATTAAAAAGAAATTCATCAAATGTTACTGGATACATATTTAGTTCTAATACTGCTCCAACAGGAAAGAAGTGACCATCTTTTTTGTGTTGATTAGCAATATGCTGCTCTCTTTTTATTTTGATTCTGACCATTGATCCTAAAGCAATGACAGGAATATCTTCAAATTCTTGCTTGAAATATTTTAATGCTGTGAGTATTGGTAATGCTTCTTGAACCTCATCAAATATTAAGAGTGTAGATTTATCAATGTTTTTATTCTCACGTAATGATAAAAATTCAATGATTTTTTTGGCATCAGAAGTGCCATTAGTGCTTTTGCCATCACCACATACAAATTCTCTTACGTCATCATCTTTTTTAAAGTCGATGTAGATATAGTTATTACTATAGTACTTTTTTGCAAACAAGTTTTTTATTAAATAAGTTTTTCCTATTTGTCTTGCACCATAAATTACTAATGGCTTTCTTTTTTTCTTGCTATTCCATTTAATTAATTCATTAATAATAAAACGTTCCATAGTAAACACCACCTTTATATAGAATTATATTATTTTTATCAAATTTGTGCAAGTTATGATGTGAAAAAACACCTCAAATGTACAAATTGTACTTTTGGAGCGTTTTTAGCATGCTTAAATTGCACTTTTGGTGATACGGCAAGTTAAATTAATCAATTTTAAATAAATCATCAATCGTTAATAATTTAACATTATATTCTTTGCTTTTATCTATAACTGCTTGAGTGTATTCGCTTTTTACAAAGATATAATAATATTTTTCTTTAACATCAGTGAATATATCACTTGCACTAATTAAATCATCAAATTCAGATAAATCAAATTTTTCATTTTTAAATTTACATTCACAGAAAATACCTTTATCACCATTTATACCCATTATATCAATATCATCTTGTGCCTTTTTTTGAGGATTATTACCCCACCATTTTCCAAGACCATTAGGAATAAATGGGAGTTTATTGTTGCGGGCAAGTATGGTTAAATATTGCAAACAAACTTCTTCAAAGGCTAATCCTAAAACTTGAGAAATGTCATTATAGATTAAATCAGTATATTTACTAGCACCAAGCAATGACAAAGTAGTAGAATTAGCAAAAACATATTTATACCAAAATCTAAAGAAAAAATCAGACAGAATATATATTGATCTTTTAGAATTTAAACTTTCACCATATGGAATTAGGCGATTAATAATGCGAACTTCTTGAAGATTCTTTATATAACTTGCACATTTAGAAGATTCTTCTTTGATTTTTTGAGATATCTCATTAAATTTGGAACTTCCTGTAGCAATAGCTTCAATAATGCTATTGTAAATTGCTGGCTCTCTAAATTCTTGTTTTAAGAGTAATATTGGTTCCTCTTTTAATAAACTAATATCATTAAAAATAGAAATTTTTATGTTTTCTTTTATTGATATTTTATCACTGAAAGTTTGTAAATAATATGGTATACCGCCAAGAATTAAATAAGCGGTGATTTTATCAATATTAGAAAAATTAGGAAAAAATTTTGCGGCTTCTAAATAGTTTAAAGGCTTTAATTCCATGTTTGCTGTACGACGGCCATATAAAGGACTAGAATATCCTAATACTTCATTTACCATAAAACTGACACTACTGCCACACAAAATTAACATAATGTTTTTGTTTTGCCATTTATGATCTATTGTGTGTTGTAAAATACTTTTGATAGTTGGATATTCTTTAGCAACAAATGGAAATTCATCAATAATTATACATACTTTTTTGTCATTGTTTTCTTTTAATTTTATTTCAATACGTTCGTTAAGAATTGCTATAACCTCTGCCCAATCGTTAGCGGATGGCATATACTCCATATTAAAATAATCTTTTATTAAAGTCGTAAACTCTTTTATATTTAAACTTACGCTTTTTTCTTGCGCTAAAAAGTAAAAGCAATTGTGTTTCTTAGCAAAATCTGTAAGCAAAGTGGTTTTTCCTATTCTTCGGCGACCGTATAGTACTAGGAACTCAAATTTATTAGAATTATATAGCGTTTCAATTTCTTGTAATTCATTATTTCTACCAATCATAATATGCACCGCCTTTACTTAATTACGATTATTATAATCTAAATCTAGTAAAAAATCAATCTTATTAAATTTTACTTAATTACGATTATTATAATCTAGATATAGTAAGTTTAAGCGTTTCTAAAGTAAATGGATTGATTATTCCGATATTAATTGATTGCCACTAATTTTATTGCGCTTATTTAATAAAAACATAGTCGCAAAAAAGGTAGAATTCTACCAAAAAAGAGATTTGTGTTTTCTTTATTTAAACTGAGATTTACTTTGCCATAAATTACACTAAAGTTATATAGTTGAATTGAAGTAATGTTAAAACTATCGATAAATGTCTACTTTTTTATAGATATTAATGACATTAAGCATATTCCTAATGTATACAATGCTTTATGTCCTTTTTCATAGAATCCACTTTATTTTCTTCTTGATTTTTAGGTAACACTTGTGCTAAATTACTAACAGCCGATTCCGCAAGTGAATCACAGGAGCTAGGCATATTGAAACACTATATAGCCGAACAACTCCGTTTTTTTTATATCTTCGTCAGATCTATGGGTGCTATTTTTATTCGCTCCAATCCGACTCGGTTTCAACCGAATTAATTATATTGTTAATGGAAAAATAAAAAATATCATTAAAATGCTTTTTAAAATTGAATGATTCACAAAAAATGTAGTAAACTGCAAAAAAAGTGAATGGTATGATAAAAAGAAAAATATATTTAAATGAAATTATTGATAGAAAAATATTGATTAGTTAAAATAATAACTGGAATAAGAAGATGTGGTAAATCATATATTTTGAATAAATTGTTTTATAATTATTGATTAAAATAATGTAAAAAAAAGAAAATATTATAAGATTTACTTTTGATTTTGATGAAGATTTAGAAAAATTATTATTGTAAAAGAAGATATAATTCCATATAAAACAGATGATGGAATTGATGTGATTGGATTAAAAGTTTTTTTAGATAACGTAAAAATTTTCTAAGATAAAAATCATTTAACATAATTCAAAATAAAAATATAAGGTTAACAAACGTGTTAAAAAACACGCATCAATCATTTCTTGTTGGTTTAGCAATATAAAAAATTAATGCGATAACTAAGATATTATGTTATAATATCTCACGTTATTAGGAGGCACATTTATGGAAAAAAGAAATAATTACATCACATGGGAAGAATATTTTATGGGAATTGCTATATTATCAGCATTACGTAGTAAAGATCCTTCTACGCAAGTCGGAGCGTGTATTGCTAATGACGATAATAAAGTTGTAAGTATTGGATATAATGGAATGCCACAAGGATTAAAAGATGATCAAATGCCTTGGGGACATGGTGAAGGTTTAGAATCTAAATATTTATATGTTTGCCATGCAGAATTTAATGCCATTTTAAATAGTCAAATAGCTAATTTAAAAGGTACAAAGATTTATGTAACTTTATTTCCTTGTAATGAATGCGCTAAAGCAATAATTCAAACTGGTATAAAAGAAGTAATTTATCTTGATAATAAATATGAAAACTCTATTGAATCACAAGCAAGCCGTAAAATGTTTGATATGGCTGGTATAAAATATCGTCATTTTGAAGGAAAAGTTATAAAAATTAGTAAAGGTGAATAATGAAAAAGGATACGAAAAAATTTCTAGAGCGCTTCTTAATATGCCTTATCGCATATGTTTTATTTGTAAGCGGAATTATGGTGGCTCTAGCATCAATGTTAGAAAAAGCTTCTTTAGCGGTTAAAATTATCGTTGGTGTTTCTATCGCTTTATTGTTTGTTGTCTTAGTAGTAGTTGTTGAAGTATCACATAGAAAGGTAAAATAATGAACATTGCGTTATCAATTAAAAACTTAACATTTTCTTACGATGATAAAGTGAAAGTTTTAAAAAATATTAATGTTGATATTGAAGAAGGTAAATATGTTTCTTTAATTGGTCATAATGGATCAGGTAAATCAACATTAGCTAAACTCATTGTAGGATTATTAGAAACTCGAGTGGGAACAATCGAGATTTTTGGTGATGTATTAACAGAAAAAAATGTTCGTGAAATACGTCAAAAAGTTGGTATTGTCTTTCAAAATCCTGATAACCAATTTATTGGCGCAACAGTAAGAGACGATATTGCCTTTGGCTTAGAAAATCATTGTGTTCCTCATAAAGATATGGATAACATAATTGATGATTATGCTAAAAAAGTTGGAATGTATGAGTTTTTAGATAAAGAACCAACAAGATTATCTGGAGGACAAAAACAACGTGTGGCTATTGCAGGTGTTTTAGCAATGAAACCAAATATTATTATATTTGATGAAGCAACTGCAATGCTTGATCCAAAAGGCAAGAAAGATATTCGTAATTATATTTTAGAATTAAAAAAAGAAAATCCAAATATAACAATTATTTCTATTACGCATGATATAGAAGAAGCATATAATTCAGATGAAGTAATTGTTTTAAATAGCGGAGAAGTATTATTACAAGGTAAGCCAAGTGAAGTTTTTGCTAATGAACAATTATTAGCAAATATTGATTTGGATTTGCCGTTTTTTATGAAAGTTAAAAACGCTTTAATTAGCGAAGGTGTGGATGTTAAAGATACACACAACTTAGAAGAGTTGGTGAATAAATTATGTCAATAAGATTTGAACATGTATTTCATATTTATTCGCCGAAAACCCCATTAGAACAAATTGGCTTAAATGATATTAATGTTGATTTTTCTAATTATGATTTTGTGGCTTTAGTGGGCCAAACTGGATCGGGAAAATCAACATTAGTGCAACATATAACTGGGTTATTATTACCTAGTAAAGGAACAGTTTATGTCGGTGATTATCAAATCACACCGCATAAGAAAAAAAATAAACATATTAAAGATATCAGAAAAGAAATTGGGTTAGTGTTTCAATTCCCTGAATATCAATTATTTGAAGATACAGTGTTAAAAGATGTGGCTTTTGGACCAAAAAATTTTGGTGTTGATGAAAAAGAAGCTATTGATAGAGCGCGAAAAGCAATTTTAGCTGTCGGATTAGATGAATCATATTTTGAACGTTCACCATTTGAACTTAGTGGTGGCGAAAAAAGACGTGTCGCTATTGCGGGTATAATTGCTATTAATCCAAGTGTATTAATATTAGATGAACCAACCGCGGGATTAGATCCGCAAGGTTCTAAAGCTATGATGGAATTATTTAAGAAAATTCATAGTCAAGGAACTAAAATTATTATGGTAACTCATGATATGGACTTGGTATTAGAATATGCAAGTCATGTTATTGTTTTAAAAGATGGCCAAATTGTTAAAGAAACCGATCCAGTTTCTTTGTTTTCTAGTAGTGATTATTTAGATTTAAGTTTAGATTATCCTAGTGTATTTGATCTAGCAACTAAATTAATTAATAAAGGAATGAATATTAATCTTAATAACATTAAGAATATTCCTACTTTAATAAAAGAAATAAAGAAAGCGGGTAATAAACATGAATAATATGACTATTGGCCGCTACATACCATATGATTCAAAAATTCATAAAATGGATCCAAGACTAAAAATATTAGCGCTTATCATTTTTATGGTAAGTATTTTCTTGCGCTTTCCAGGCAATGGAACGATGTATATGAATTTTATTATGTATGGAATTATTGCTATCATTATTTTTATTATTATGTGCATAGCTCATGTAAAATTATCCATGCTATTTAAACAATTAAAATCGTTATGGTTTATGGTAATTATTTTATTAATAATTAATCTCCTTCTCCCTAATAGTGGTGATTACTTCTTATTATTTGGAAAACTTAAGATTTATCATAAAGCATTATTTGATACAGCTTATATTTTCATTAGATTATTATTAATGCTTTCTTTAACAATGGTGTTAACGGCAACGACAACACCATTAGATTTAACTTACGCTTTAGAATGGTACTTAACTCCGCTTCGTGTTGTCAAATGCCCAACACACGAAATAGCGATGACTATTTCCATTGCTTTACGTTTTATTCCAACTTTATTAGATGAAACGGATCGTATTATGAAAGCACAAGCAAGTCGAGGTGTCGATTTTCAAAATGGTAAATTAAAAGAAAAAGTGCGTGCAATTATATCTTTAATTATTCCTTTGCTTGTTTCCGCTTTTCAACGTAGTGAAGAATTAGCTAATGCTATGGAAGCTAGAGGATATAATCCAGGCGCTAAAAGAACAAGATATCGTTTATTAAAATGGCATCTTAATGACACAATTGCTATTATTCTTTTGGCCATTTTCTTTGCAGGCATTTTATATGTTTCAATAAGTCATATTGACTTTGTAGTAATTATTTCGAACTTAATAGGTGGTTAGAATTATGCGTATTAGATTAGATATGAGTTATGATGGACATAATTTTAAAGGATTTCAAAGGCAAGTGAATGAAAGAACAGTGCAACAAGAAATTGAGTGTGTTTTGTCTAAGATTTTTAATAGCGAAATTACGATTACTGCTTCAGGAAGAACAGATGCAGGCGTACACGCTTTAAAACAAGTTGTTACATTTACTCCTAATAAAGAAGTTAATGATTTATCTTTGCTTCGTTATTCACTTAATCGCATGTTACCTAACGATATTCATATTAACGCTATTCAAGAAGTTAATGATGATTTTCATCCTCGCTTTAGCGCTTATTCTAAAACATATAAATATTTGCTAAACATGGGAGAAGCTAACCCATTTTATGAGAATTATCGCTATGAATTTAAAAGAAAATTAGATGTTCAAAAAATGGAAGAAGCAAAAGAATTATTTGTTGGAGAACATAATTTTCATAATTTTACAACCAAGGAAGAAGATACAAAAGGTTTTATAAGAAGTATATCATCTATTACTATTAATCAAAATGAAGATGTTCTTACCATAATTCTTGTTGGTAATGGATTTATGCGTTACATGGTACGCATGATTGTTGGTACTTTAATTATGATAGGATTAGGAAAAGAAGATAAGAACTTTATTATAAATAAATTAACTGATAATGAAAGAATGCCAGTAATTTATAAAGCACCTCCACAAGGATTATATCTTGTTGATGTTAAATATGATGGGAGTGATAATTAATGATACCATATTGTTATCATACACATACTTACCGCTGCGGACACGCAGAAGGAGAAGATGAAGAATATGTTTTAGAAGCTATTGCAGCAGGAGTTAGAAAATTAGGATTTTCTGATCACGTAATGTTACCTAATTTTTCTCAACCTAATGTTCGTGGTGACTATAAAGAGTTAGAAGGATATCTTTCTTCTATTAATTTTTTGAAAGAAAAATATAAAGAAAAAATTAAAATATATGTGGGATTTGAGGCAGAATATGATGAAACATTTGAGCCATATTATCGCTCTTTATTAGAACAACATAAAATTGAATATTTGCTTCTTGGACAACATTTTAGTTTTGCCAATGGAAGAATTATTGATTATTTTGGTCATGTTCATGAAAAAGAACGACTTATTGAATATAAAAATTTAGTAGTTAAAGCAATGAGTACAGGTTTATTTTCTGTTCTTGTACATCCTGACTTATATATGTCAGCGTATGAAAAATTTGATGCAACCGCTAAAATGGTGGCACATGAAATTTGTAAAGCTTCGCTTAAATATAATGTTCCTTTAGAAATCAATTTAGGTGGCATTAGACGTGGTATTGTAAAAATAGGCGAAGAAAAACGATACTTATATCCATATAAACCATTTTGGAAAATAGTAGCAAAATATGGATGCCGAGTAGTTATAGGTGTTGATGCGCATTCACCAAAAAATTTTACCACTAATGAATATAGTATTGCTTTAAGTTGGATTAGAGAATTAGGCTTAAAGCATGATCAAAATATAATAATTAATGAAAATAGAACTAAAATTGATGAAAAATTATAACTATTTAAAATTTTTTAGTGAAACATCATATTATAAGTGTTATAATTTTATCGATATAAATCAACTAATTAAAAGGAGAGATGTTTATGGGAAGAGCACATGAAGTTCGTGCTGCGTCAATGGCGGCAACTGCTGCAAAAAAATCTGCATTATGTATGAGAGCCTCTAAAGAAATTTATATGGCTGCTAAATCTGGAGTTCCTGATCCAGTTAATAACCTTGCATTAAAGGCTGCAATTGAAAAATACAAAGGACAAAATTTACCAAAGGATGTTATTACAAGAGCTATTGAAAAAGCAAAAGGCGGTTCTGGTGAATCTTATATTCAAGGAAGATTCGAAGGATTCGGTGCTGGTAATGTAGCAATCATTATTGATACTTTATCTGATAATTCAAATCGTGCTTATGTAGAAGTAAAGACTGCAGTTGGTAAAAAAGGTGGCCACTTAGGTACACCTGGTAGTGTTTCTTATAATTTTACAGAAACTGGTTTACTAGTATTTAAATCAGACAAATCAGTTGAAGAAATTGAAGAATTACTTATTATGTCTGATGTTGATGTTACAGAAGTAACTAAAGATGAAGATGGATATGTAGAAGTACATGTTGCACCTACATCATTAAACGATGCTAAAAAAGTCTTAACTGATGATGGTATTGCTGAATTTGAAAAAGCTGAAATCACTATGCTTCCAAATGATTTAGTAAAACCTAGTGCTGAAGATTTACAAAAATTCAAAGATATGTTAGATCTTTTAGACGATTGCCAAGATGTTCAAGCAGTTTATCATAACTGTGATATGTTTGAAGACTAATATACGAATACTGGTAGAAGAATTAAGTCCACTTAATGTGGGCTTTTTTGTTGATTGAGCAAAAAAACTAAAAAAATAGTTGACAAGTTAAAAAAATATCTTTATACTTTGTACTACAAAGCAAAAAAATTCAAATTGCTTTGTTGGTAATAGTAATTTAGACATCAAATATCTATTTGTTAAAGTCTAAAACTATTAGCATTCTAAAATTGCCCAAATGTTATTATTATATATTTCCTTTCCTGAAGGCGAATGCAGTGCATTCGTTTTTTTGTACACTTTTAATAAATTGCAAAAGTAAAAAACATACTCTATTGCAAAATGATAATAATTTGTCTATAATAATTTTAGGGGGGATAGTATGAGTATGATTGACTTTACAAAATGTAAATTAAGTGGTAGATATTATGGCGGATCTGAAAAAAAATTAGGAATAATATTTAACAAAGAAAAATATATGCTTAAATTCCAAAAAAAGACTCCATTTGGCTTTCGTTATAATACTATTTCAGAATATATTGGTTCGCATGTTTATCAAATGTTAGGATTTAATGTTCAATTAACTTATCTTGGAACATTTAAAAATGATAATGTTGTAGCGTGTAAAGATTTTGTAATTGATAATTTTCAATTTGTTCCATTTAACGATATTGGTGAATCGACAATTGATATAGATAAAGAAAAATATCAGTATAGTTATGAAGATATTTTGGAATTGCTTAATATAAATAAAAAACTCACAAATGTGAATGAAACTATTACTTCCTTCTTTGAAATGTATATAGTTGATGCTTTGCTAGGAAACTTTGATCGTCATGGCGCTAATTGGGGATTCTTAAAAAAAGATAATAAATACTATTTAGCTCCTGTTTTTGATAATGGTTCATGCCTATTTCCTAATTTAACTAATGAGGATGAAATGACATTGATCATGAAAGATGAAAAAGAAATCAATAATAGAGTATACAAATTTCCGACATCTCAAATAAAACTCAATGGAAATAAAAGCTCATATTTTGAAGTTATTTCGTCATTAAAATTCAAAGAAATTAATGCAGCTTTAATAAAAATATATCCGCTAATAGATTTAGAAAAAATATTTAATCTTATAGACGAAATAGAATGTATAAGTGAAACTCATAAACAATTTTATAAATTAATGTTACAAAATAGATATGAAAAAATTCTTAAATATTCATATGAAAAATTAGTGGGTGAAAACAAATGAAAACATATAAATCAAAAGGAATTATAAGCTTAAAAGGACCTTTTAATATAGTCTATAAGTTATGTGAAATTGAATATATTCTTTATGAAGATGAAACGTTTGAGTATGATTTTACTCCAAATTATTACGTTATGTCTTTAATGTCCTTGGATTATTTCCAGGGTATTCCTGGACTTAATTTAGATTTAAAGAAAGAAAAGTACATTAGAAAAAATATGACACCGGTTTTTATTAGTGAAAGAGTGCCTTCACCTAATAGAGAAGATTATTTTGAATTACTAGAAAGAGTTAATATGGATTATATGGATCCGATTCTATATCTTATTAGGTGTAAAGAACAATATTCTGGTGATAATTTATTTGTCTTGCCTTATGAAGATAAAA
>ERZ808292.166-NODE-166-length-19633-cov-7.448463_pt1 | contig 19633 bp, 18 predicted proteins | sample MGYA00521275_ERZ808292 | MGnify/ENA primary metagenome ERZ808292 (study PRJEB31516, sample SAMN03275613) | gut metagenome | biome: mammalia-associated habitat; material: feces | host: Papio cynocephalus | place: Kenya | collected 2012-07-26 ... | reverse complement strand
GCTAATCCTAATACCGCATTAGGTTTCTTATTAATTAATTCCACTATTTCACGAGTTACTTCTTCATTTATTTCTTTATCAGTTAATATTTTTAATTCCATACTCGACTCCTTAAATTGATACTTAATAATTTTAATAATTCTTTAATATTTTCAACAAAAAGCAATTACTATAAATTATTTATAGCCACTTTTTAAGGTCATTTCAACAAGGTTTATCTTTAGAATAAACTATGAATTTATATTAAATAAATTCAACAAATTAAAATAAATTTTAAAAAAATTTGCAGTAAAAATGCAAACATTTCCCTACTATTTATATATCTTAACTCCATCTTTCATAATTTCTTTTAATAATTCTTCATTATCACCTAAATCAGATAATCTTATTAAATCTACTTTCTTACGTAAGGTACTTCGTAACTTTTCTATCAATCCTACAAACGCTAATCCAGATATAGATGTTGACACACATAAGTCTATATCACTAGTTTCTGTTGCGTATCCTTTAGCGTAACTTCCAAATAGATAGCAAAAATCTATTTTATCTTCATAATCTTTAAATACACCATTAATAATTACTTGAATTTGTTTTATTGTTAAAACACCTTTATCTTCAGTGATATCAAATTTTTGTTTTAGCATTTCTATCATAGCGTTTCTTTTTAATTTATTACCATAAGAATTATCATTTTCATATCTAATATAAGTTCTAATAGGTACACCAGTTGTTTCTGAAGCTTCCTTAATAGAAATTCCCGTGTTTAGTCTATATTGCTTAAGTTCCATTTTTTTATCACCATTAATATGGTATGCCATTTTGGCACATTTGTAAATATTATTTATGCCATTTTGGCACATTTAATTATTTTAATATGCCAAGCTTTATATTTTAAGATTTAAGTAAAATGTTTTTAATAATGGAACTCCATTGACAAAACTACCGCTCGGTAGTATTATAACTAACGATATTATTAAGGAGTGATTTTATGAATAGAAAAGAAGAAATTATCCAAGCCACTTTATCGTTAGCGTCAGAAAAAGGATTAAGCAATATATCAATGTCTCAAATTGCAGAATATATAGGTATTAAAAAGCCGTCTTTATACAATCATTTCAAATCTAAAGATGAAATCATTGAAGCTACTTATCAATACTTAAGAAGCGAGGCCAAATCTAGTTTATCAATAGGTGAAATTGATTATGCTAGATTAATTGAAGGAAAATCTTTAAAAGAAATTCTTATGTTAACAATAAATAATTACAATAATATGAATACGCAAGAAAATATGCTTAAGTTTTATAAAATTATTTATGCCGAACGTACATTCAATCCTCTAGCGGCGAAAATTCTTATTGAAGAAACAAATCGTATGGTTAATGCCACAAAAAATCTTTTTTATGCTTTACAAGTACATAAAAAATTAAATATAGAAAACATTGATGTCGTTGCCACATCTTTTGCTATGACGGTTCATGCTTTTATGGACTATAATTTAGATTTAAATACCGCTAAAGAAGAAAAAAGTGACAATTTAATTAAATTTATTGATTGGTTTGCTAATCAATTCGAGGTGAAATAAAATGAAAAGAACTTTAATTAATTACTTAGGCTTATTAGGAATAATATCACTTATTTCTTATAGTGCCGCAGTTATATTCGCGCCACTTGCTTATCCAGGTTATAACTGGTTAACACAAGCTGTAAGTGACTTAAGTGCTAGTGATGCACCATCATTAATGTTATGGAATCAATTATCTTCTTTATATGGAATATGTGGAATAGTATCCATTACTTTAGTAGTTATCTATATTAAAGATAAACTAACAAAACCAATGCGTATTGGTATATATTTATTTTGCATTATGAATTATATCTCTAATATCGGTTATACGATGTTTCCACTTTCTACAAGCGGTAATCCAAACTCATTTCAAGATATAATGCATATATATGTTATTACTGTCGCAGTCGTTTTATTATCAATTGTTTCTCTACTTATTATCATTATTAGCGGATTCCGTAATAACGATCATAAATACATCTCAATTGTTGCTTTAATTGCACTTATTCTTATGTTTATAGGTGCAATCGGAACTAATGTTGCTCCTAAATCAATATTTGGTGTATTTGAAAGATTTTCTGTATTTGCCGTAACTATATTTAATGCATTTTTAGGAATGTGTTTATTCAATCAATTTAAGGAGAAAAGCCATGCAAAATAATATTAAAATTCGTTTGGAAAAAGAATCAGATTATAAATATGTTGAAAATCTTGTTCGTGAAAGCTTTTGGAATGTTTATCGTCCAGGATGCATTGAACATTTCTTACTTCATGAACTAAGAAAAAGCGTTAATTTTGTTAAAGAACTTGATTTTGTTATGGAATTAGATAATAAAATTATTGGTCAAGTTGCTTTTGTGAAATCTTCTATAAAAAACAAAGATGATGAAGATGTAACAATATTAACATTAGGTCCAATTTGTATTGCTAATGAATATAAAAAAAAGGCTATGGAAAAATATTATTAGATTATTCGATAAATAAAGCATGTGAATTAGGATATGGCGTAATATTTTTAGAAGGAAATATTAGATTTTACGAAAAATCCGGATTTAATTATGCTTCTACATATAATATCAAATATCATGGATTAAGTGATGAAGATGATTCTTCTTTTTTCTTATGTCTTGAATTAAAAGAAAACTTTTTAGAAAATATTAAAGGAGAATATTTTACTCCAGAAGCATATTTAATTAATGAAGAAGATGCTTTTAAATTTGATGAATCATTTCCTAAAAAAGAAAAATTAAAATTACCTGGGCAATTATTTTAAAAGTAGGTGAAAGTTATGAGTTATAAAATAATAAACAAAGAGAATTATTATCGAAAAGGCGTTTATGATCATTTTACCAAAGGTGCTAAATGTTCAATGTCAATGACAGCAAGAATTGATGTCACTAGTCTTTTTGATTTTTCTAAAAACACAAATACAAAATTCTATATTAATTTTCTTTATATTTTATCTAAAGTACTTAATTCGCGTGATGATTACAAAATGGTTTACGATTGGAAAAGCGATGAATTAAGATGTTATGATGTTATTAATCCAACACAATATATTTTTCATGAAGATACAGAAACATGCACTCCTGTTTATACTAATTATAGTGAAGATTATCATATTTTCTATGAAAATGCTAAAAAAGATATTGAAAATGCTAAGAAAACTAGAGAATATGGCTTAGATATGGAAAATCATCCAAACTGGTTTGATGCTTCTTATTTATCTTGGTTAAGCTATGATTCTTTTAATATTGAATTACCTGATGGATATTTGTTTTTTAATCCAATTGTAAACTGGGGAAGATTTCGTGAAGAAAATGGAAAATTACTAATGCCTATTAGTGTACGTTTAAATCACGCTATTGCGGATGGATATTTAATTGCTAATGTATTTAAACAATTAGAAATTGAAATTAATAATTTTATAAAAAACAATAGTAAATAATTAGCATTTACTATTTGTTATAAAAAAAGAATATCACTATAATTTTTCGGCAAAAAAAGCGAGATGTCATAAATTTTGCCGATTTTTTATTTGCTTTTATGATACGGTGTTCACTTTAATAAACTATTAGCTAATTAATTGCAAATTGTGAAATAAAAACATACCTAATATGAAATTTCTAAGAAAGCGTTTACATTTTGGCGTATATAATCAATATACAATTACAAGGAGGAATAAAAATGAAAAAAACTAAGACGTCAAAAGCGTTAAAGATGGGGTTGGTTTTTATATCTAGTTTTTTAGTTGCATCATGTGGAACTAATGATAAGCCAAATTCATCAAACTATGAGTTTTATTTTGAAGGAGGCGGTGTGTTCTCAGATAACGTAGACTATCATGTAACTCTTGTAGGAAATAAAGATAAGGATAAAACATTGTTATTGAAAGTCAAAGAAATGCCTGCTCTTGAATTAACTGGACATTGGGTGCTAGTAGAAAATAAGGGCTATAAAGTGTATTTTGATGATACAGATAATAGTTTTGCTTATTCTCGCTATGATATTAATACTAAAACATTTACTATCAAATACAAATTAAATCTTGGAGGCGGACAAGGAAGAAACAAAATTACTTTAAACTACAAAGATGAAAATTTTGCAAACTATTATGATGGGGAAGGGCTACCACCACTACCACCAACATTTACTGGATATGGGTGGAATGGTACAAATAGACATGATTGTATATTATCTTGTTTTGAAGATGGTACTTGTGTATCTATTACCGATAAATCTGGTGTCCCTAATCGCTTAGGCACATATAAATATGACACAGCAACAAATACATATTCGTTCGAGTTTGAAAACGAAGAGAGTCATTATCCTGCAAATTATATTACGAATATTGATGGTGTTCAATATTATCGATATGATTGGACAGTATTAGGTGGAAATGATCCTACTATTGCTAGTCATCGTGAAAATCTACCATTATCAGAAGGATTTCCACAATTTACAAATAAAGCTTTTTATTACAATGAAAATAATGAAAAAGTTTGGTTTGATTTTAAAACAACATATGACGAAAAAACAAAAACTTATGACTTGTATTATGAGGCGTATTCTAAAGGATTACAAGTTCGCCACGTTACTTACACAGTCGATGATTAGGAGTATTTATGAAATTAAAAAATAACGGATTAACTATTTTGGGAGTAGAAGCTATCGTAACATTAATTGCATTAGGAACTTTTGGCAGTGTGAAAGCATATCAAAACTCCAGTTTAATAACTCAATATTTTAATCAAGAAGACACAAAATTAGTTCAAACAAAAGATGAAGAAGGTAAAGAATATTTTAAAGCTGATTACTCTGATATGAAAAAACTTCAAGAAGATGAAACGTTGTTTGCCGAACAATGTCAAGCAGAAGGAAGTGTTTTGCTAAACAATACAAATTTACCTTTAAAAGGAAGCAAAAAAGTAACGCTTCTTGGTTCTGGTTCTGCTGATAGTGCATTCTATGCTGGCGGAGGTGGCTCAGCTGCTATCGATGCATCAAAAAAACCTAGTCTTCAATCAGTATTTGAAACACAAGGGTTTGAACTTAATCCAGTGATGTTAGACTTTTATGAAGAAGAAGGCAAAACAACTAGAAATTCAGGCAAGAATGTTGTTGGAGAAGCTCCTCAATCTGCTTATACAAGCATACAAATTGATTCCTATAAACAATATAATGATGCCGCAATCGTCATTTTTGGTAGATTAGGTCAAGAAGGAAGCGATGTTCAATTAGCAACTAAAGAAGATGCAACAAAAAACATGCTTCAATTTTCAAAAAACGAATTAGATTTATTAGATTCAGCAATTAAAAATTTTGGAAGAGAAAAAGTCGTTGTTATATTAAATACAATGAATCCTATGGAATGTGGACCATTACTAGAGAGAAATGTAACTGTTTTATGGGTAGGAGCTGGTGGAGAACAAGGATTACGCGCCATACCAAAACTTTTAGATGGTACATATAATCCATCTGGCAAATTAGTTGATACTTATTGTTATGATAATTTCGCACATCCATCAATGCAAAATTTTGGAAACTTTGAATTCAGTAATGTTAGCGACAAATATCGTAAATATTATTATAATTATGCAGAAAACATTTATATTGGCTACAAATATTTTGAAACACGCTATGCTGATAAAGTTATGGGAGTTGGAAACGCTGGAAATTTTGATTATGATTCAACTGTAACATTCCCATTTGGATATGGATTATCTTACACAACATTCGATTATTCTAATATGCAAATGATAGAGGAAAAAGACAACTTTATTTTCAAGATAAAAGTTACTAATACTGGTAATGTTGATGGAAAAGAAGCAGTGGAACTGTATATGTCAAGTCCATATACTCAATATGATATTGATAATAAAATTGAAAAAAGTGCAGTAGAACTGGTTGGTTTTGCAAAAACACAAATAATAAAACCTGGCAATAGTGATACTGTAACAATTTCAGTACCAAAGGAATACATGAGAACTTATGATGCTTATGGTGAAAAAACATATGTTGTTGATAAAGGTGACTATATGTTTACTGCCGCTAGAGATGCTCATGCCGCAACTAATAATATTCTAACTGCTAAAGGATATAAAATTGATGATGGAATGAGTTATGATGGAGTTTCATCACTTGTTAAAACTTACACTCAAAAAGAATTTGATGCAAAAACATATTCAATTGGAGAAAATGGCGAAAACATCACCAACGAATTCGATGATGCACCTTATACATACTTTGATAGCAGTTTCACATATTTAACACGTTCTAATTGGGAAGGAACTTATCCTGCACCTTTAGGTGGTTCAAGTCATAAAATTGAAGCAAGTACGAAATTAATAGAAGCCTTAGCTCCAGAAGTTATTGTTGAAGATAAAGAATTAGAAAAGCCAACAACCGGTGCACAAAATGGACTAACATTAGCTTCTTTAATTGGTGCTTCCTACGATTCCCCTTACTGGGATTTGTTGCTTGATCAAATGACACCAAGCGAAATGAATTTGCTTGTTTCATCTGGAGGCTTTGCCACCGAGTATATTAAGTCAATTCAAAAACCTACTACATTTGAAAAAGATGGTCCAGCAGGTGTTGCATCTACACTTATTGGTGGCGTTGGCTGCTTTGGATATCCAATACCAACAGTTATGGCTTCCACTTGGAACATTGAATTAGAACAACAATTGGGCAGATTTTATGGAAATGATGCTTTGTTATCAAAAATACCTGGTGTTTATGCACCAAGTGTTAACCAACACCGTACCCCTTTTAGTGGCCGTAACTTTGAATATTTTTCAGAAGATAGTTTCCAATCAGGAATATTCGCTGCCGCTATGACAAAGGAATTAAATAAATATGGTGTTTATGCTTACACAAAACACTTTGCGTTAAACGATCAAGAATTAAATAGAGATTGTGCTGCAACTTTTGCCACAGAACAATCAATTCGCGAAATATACTTTAGAACATTTGAAATTGCAGTACGTGATGGTGATGCAAGAGGCATTATGACAGGCAAAAATAGAATTGGCGCTATTTGGAACGGATGTCATAAAAGGGCTTTAACAAATGTTTTACGTGGTGAATGGGGATTTGTTGGTCATGTAGTTACTGACCATACCACAAGTGATGCTCCAGATTTTGCTGCTAAAATAGCTATACATAATGGCTTGGATTTATATCATGCTACTAAAGGTACATATGATTACGAAAACTATGAAACTAGTGCACAAGCACAATGGGATTTACGTAGAGCTTGCCATAATATTCTTTATAATGTTGCAAATAGTAATGTTATGAATTATATAGGCGCTAATACAAAAGTTGTTAAAGTTACTCCGCCTTGGAAAAAAACATTAATAATAGTCGACGTAGTTGGACTTGCTTCACTTATAACACTTGGTGGATTTTTAGTAGGTAAAAGCAAAAGAAACAATAAAAGAGAGGTAAAAAACAATGCTATCTAAAATAAAAAATCTTAAAATTGGCAATTATCTAACTATTTGTGCCTGCTTATTAGCTTTGATATTAACAATTGTTTATCCAATTTGCTATGCTAAAACTACCGAAATGAGTTGGATTCTATTTGTCATAATTATACTTATGACCTTGTGTTCTATTTTTGCTATCATCACAAATAAATATACTATTATGCAAAATATTTTATTCATTTTATCCTTGCTTTCAATAGTTTTGTTTATTTCTTCAACTTTTGATTATATGGTTGATGCCTTTGTTGGAATTGATGTCACAAATTTATCTACACAATTTATATTAATTTTAGTATTTGTAGTTCTCCAATTCATAATCAATCTAATAGCTAACATATTCGAAACAAAATAAATAAAGATGATAGAGACGTATGTTGATATACGTCTCTATTATGTTATATAATGCACTTATGATAAATGTAACAATTGTAGACAATGATATAGAAGCAATACAAACTATCTCTTCTTATTTAATCAAATATCAAAATGAAGAGGGAGTGTCTTTTTGTATTTCTTCTTTTCTGAATGAAATTGATTTTTTAGAAAATGCTATGGATTATGATATTTTATTTTTAGATATTAACATGCCTTATAAAAATGGAATCGATGTAGCAAAAGAAATTAGAGAGCGTGGTTACCAAGGTATAATATGCTTTTTGACAAATTATGCGCAATATGCAATTGATGGTTATTCTGTGAATGCTTTTGACTTTATAATCAAAAATAATAGTTATGAAATTTTTAGACTGCATATTCAAAGAATTTTAAAAGCACTATCAAAAGAAATAACCGATATAATTACAATAACATACGGTTATAACAAAATATCGATAAATCTAAAAGATATTTATTATTTTGAATCAATGGGGCACCAATTATATATTTATACTAAAAATAAAGTATATTGTATTTGGGAATCAATAAAGGTATATAAGAAAAAACTAACTTCATATGGTTTTTATTCATGTCATGAATCATATTTAATACACTTATGCAAAATAGAGGAAGTAAGAAAAAACTCAGTGATTATTCTTGGCAAAGAAATCGCCATTTCAAGAAATAAGAAAAAAGAGTTTCTAGATTGGTATAGGAGGTACATTTTGTAGTATGTTTAAAGTTATTTACTCTATTTTAATGTATTTTCAAAGTTTAGAAACATTTATTATTATTTTCTCAATTATTTTTTTATTTAAAAACAAAAAAAGAAAAACTTTCATTATAGGAGTTATTTTGTTATTTGCTATTTCTTTTGTATTAAATCACGAAACTGTTTTTTTATTTCCTTGGAAAGAATTTAATGCCCTATACACCTCACCATATTTTAAAATAGATGGAATAATAAATTTTGGACCTATAATTGTATTTATTCTTATTACGCTTTCATTTACTATTGTTTATGACCTAAGATTTATTGATATTTTATTTGCAACAACAACAAGTTATATTATTCAGCATTTTTATTATAATCTCACCAAAATAATAGTCTTGATTACTCATGCGGAAAGATTCACATGGTCAGAATTGTTAATATACACTGGCACATTTATATTATGTATTATAGTATATTGTTTTGTTTTGATGAAAATAATACATAAAGATATGATGATTTTGAAGAGCAATTTTAAAACAATGATTTCAATTATTGGCATAATTACTATTAATATTATTTCTAGCTGGACTAAATCTACTGGTATGAAAAATTTAGCTGCTTATGTATATGCGCTAGTACTTACGATACTTCTAATAATAATGCAATTCTTTTCTTATAGTCTAAGTAGAACAGAATATGAGAAAGAACTAACTGAAAGAGCGCTAGATGCATCAAGAAGAGAATTTGCGTTTGCAAAAAACAATTATGAAACAATTTCAAGAAAAGCCCATGATTTAAAGTATATTTTAAAAAAACAAAATTTAACAGAACAATCACTATTTGATCTTCAAGAATCATTAAAAGAATTTGAAACAATCACTAATACAGGCAATGATATTATTAACATAGTGCTAAGTGAAAAGCGCTTAATTTGTTTACAAAATTCTATAGATTTTTCATTTGTTGTTGATTACGAATTGTTAAGTTTTATTGACGAAACGGACTTGTTTTTACTTTTGAACAACGCTTTAGATAACGCGATAGAAGCTGAAAAAAAAGAAAGCAAAAATGAAAGATACATATATTTAAAAATTGCAAAAGCAAATCGTAATGTAATAATCAATATAGAAAATTATTGTAGCAAAAAAGTTATTTTTGATAAAAATATACCTGTAACATCAAAAAAAGACAAAACATATCATGGAATAGGTTCATTATCTATGAAATATACTGTTGAAAAATATAAAGGAGATATTACATTCTCTTTAAATGATAATGTATTTTCATGCTTTATGATATTTCTATTACCAAATGACATCATACACAAACAAGACAAAGTATAAATCACCGGTAAATCCAATTATTATTACAATGGAGTTATAATGAAAAAAAACAATTCAATAACATAATCTAGTTTTGTAGATTTATATATTTTTTCGGCAAAAACAACAATGCATTGTATAAATTGTCGATAATTTGTTATACTTGGTCTATAATATATATGGAAAGGTGATTGACATGTATATAAAACGAAATATAGAAGAAAAAATAATCGAGGCATCTCAACAATTTGCCTCAATAACAATATATGGATCAAGACAAGTTGGTAAATTAACTCTAATTAAAAAAATATTTCCAGAAATAGAATATGTTACACTTGATGATATCGAAATAAGAAGTTACGCAATTAGTAATCCAAAAGAATTTTTAAAGTATTATGGAAAACCACTAATTATTGATGAGATTCAAAAAGCACCTAAACTTTTGGAATATATAAAAATTGAAATAGATGAAATGAAAAAGAATTGTTTAAAAAATAATGAAAAAATTAAATTATTATATATTCTTTCCGGATCAAACCAATTTGAACTTCAAGAAGCAATAACCGAGTCATTAGCGGGTAGAACTTGTGTTTTTAATTTAGCATCTTTATCATATAATGAAATTAAACAAAGAACTTCTCATTCTTCTTTTAATCCTAATATCACCATTTTAAGAGAAAAAGGAAAAAATCTTAATAACGAATATAGGTCAAGAAAAGAAATTTTTGAAGACATAATGATAGGCGGTATGCCTGATTACGTAGTTAATAAAGTTAATAGAGATATGTTCTTTAAATCATATATAACTACTTACATCGAAAAAGATGTTAGAAAGGTTGTTTCTGCTGATAAAGAAACAACGTTTGTTAATTTTATGAAATACGTTGCTTTAAGAACTGGATGCCAACTAGATTGCGTAGAAATATCCAGAAGCATTGGTATTGATGCAAGAACTGTAAAATCTTGGATTGCAATTTTAGAAACATCCGGAATTATTAAATTATTGCAACCCTATACAAAAAATGTATCTGATAGGGTTGTTAAAACACCTAAACTTTATTTTATGGATACAGGTTTATGTGCTTATCTATGCGGTATGCCATCCGCAGAAATATTAGAAAAAAGTGCATTTAGCGGTGCATTTTATGAAACTTATGTAGTGTCTGAAATTATCAAATCCTATTATAACAATTATAAAGATATATCAAATCTTTATTACTATCGAGATCGAGATCAATATGAAGTTGACTTAATAATAGAAGATTATGACTCAATATATCCTATTGAAATAAAGAAAGGAATAAATCCTGTAAGTAGCAATAAAAACTTCAAAGTTTTAGAAAAATACAAAAAAACTATAAATATTGGATTAGTTATTGATTCTTCTAATAAAGTATTTCCAATCAATGATAAGGTATATTATTGTCCAATTGATATTATTGGATTATAACTCATAGATTATTTTTACTCTGCTTCTATTAAGCTAATCAAAGCAAAAAGCTTCATTAATCATACAAATTCCCCCTTAAAAGCATATTTACAAATAAATCAACATTTCTAGAGTGATATAAGTCTTTTAAATCACTACATAATTGTTTATCAAATGTATCTAATACTAATTCATTAATACGCATATTTTCAAACAAATATTCGCGCATTTCTTTCATATTTTTTATTGGTTCTGCTGCATATAATAAATCTAATAATGCTTTTTCCTTTTTAGCTATTAAATACATATAGCCATCAACTTCAATCATATGTTTTCCATATGGAAATGCTTCTGGAGGAACATCTTGATAAGTGTAAATTCCAAAAATGGTTTCAAATCTTTTTTTCTTTCTTTTTTTAAATGTGGCGTTTTTTATCATATAAACTCTCTCTGGAATTAAATCATAATATGACAATGCAGTTTCAAATGATATATATGATGGCGCGTATATAGGATTAGCTAGATAAAATGGATCAACATGTTCATTTGTTTCATATAGACCTTTAGCAATAGGAAATATTTCTTTGTTTTTAACCATTCTTTGGATTTTTGTTTTTGGATTTTTATAATTCTTTAACTCTTCTTTTAATATTTCGTATGTTTTTATCATATTTTCTCCACCTAGTACTATTATATAATACTTTATGGAGAAAATTAATCAATCATTTTATTGGAATAGAGTCCTTCGATTATATTTCCTACATTATTTATATAGTTAATAGCTATTAAAAAAACGACAATTAAGTATTTATTTTAATACTAGTTTGCCGCTTTTTTATTAAATAAGTTTATAAATTAAGAAGCATAAATTTTATAAAGTAAATAGTTTCTAATTCTTTTTGGAAGGATATGATAAAGGAACGCTAGCGCCTTGTCTTTAGCGCCAATGCTTCTAGAATAAGGAAGACGTTTTCTTTTAGAAATATTAAATGCTACTTTTGCAATTTTAATTGGAGCAATGCCACCTTGTTCATCTTTAGCAACACTTGCTAAACAATGATCAAAGGCATCTTTATATGGACTATCTTCACTTAAACGATATTGTTCTCTATTTTTAGTGAAACTAGTCTTTGCATCACCTGGTTTAATAGAACAAATTTGAATATTATATGGTAATACTTCTGGACGTAATGAATTAAATAACATATCCATCGCAGCTTTACTGGCGCTATAAAATCCTTGGAATGGTAAAGGTATAACTCCTCCAATAGAGGAGGTATTAATAATCTTTCCTCCACCTTGTTTTCTCATATATGGAATAACTGCTTTAGCCATTAAGAATGTTCCAAAGAAAGAAACATCAACTTGTTTTTTAGCTTTTTCTAATGGCGTTTCTTCAAATGGCCCAAATATACCAAATCCAGCATTATTCATTAAGACATCAATTCTTCCATATTTAGCAATGATATTTTTAACTACTCTTTGGCAATCTTCTTCTTTTGATACATCACCAAATTGATGATATATTCCTTCCATTTCAAATTGTTGATTAGAAAATCCACATACTATATCATTATTTTTAAGAAATAATTTAGCCATTTCTAGACCAAATCCTGATGATTCTCCAGTAATAAGAATTACTCTTCCTGTTTTAATATTTTTCATAATAAACTAACTCCTTTACTAACGCATTTATTATAAAACAAAATAATCAATTTTTAAATAAAACAACAAATATACAAAAAATCATTTATAATATTAAAGGTGATTATCTTGAAGACATTTGAAGAATTAGAAAAATACGCAAAAGAAAATTATATTCCTATTGCTAGAAAAGCAGTTGTGGAATATATCGTTAATACCATTAAAGAAAATAACTATAAATCAATTTTAGAAATCGGAACAGCGATTGCATATACTTCTATTCATATTGCCCAAATTCCTAATGTTTTTCTAACCACTTATGAATACGATGATTCAAGATTTATTATTGCTAAACAAAACATTAGTGATTTTAATGTTGAAGATAAAATTAGATTAATAAATGATAATTGCTTATATTTTGAGGATAACACTACTTATGATCTAATGTTTATTGATGGAGCTAAAAAACACACTATTGAAATATATGAAAAATATAAAAACAAATTAAATAAAGGCGGAACAATTATCATTGATAATATTGATTTAAAAGTAACAAACCAAATAGAAAGTGAAAAAAAGAAAATTAAATATCAACATATTGCCGAAGAAACTAAAGAATACTTTGAAAATGTCAAAGATTTCTCTGTTACATACTTAGATATTGGCGACGGTTTAATAATATTAAAATAATACGTTGTATTTTAATTTGCAACGATTCGCGATTCGTTGCAAAAAAGCTGCAACGAATGCAACGATTGATGCTATTATATATTAGTGTTTTCTTATTTTTTTATGATCATAATAGCAATTAAGATTTAATATAATGTGTTGCTTTGCCTTTTCCTTCTTTAATGACCAATTTCTTTTCAATTAATGAATTAAGCGTTCTAATTAATGTATCACGATAAATCTTACTAATGCTTTCTAATTCAGATCTAGTATATTTAAAATTATTATTCATTGCATCAAACAATTTTCTTTCATTAATTGTTAAGTTGATTTCTTTAAGCAAAGGTAATTCGATTGATATAGAACCACTTGTTATTAAAAATGATGGTTTAACAACATTGTTTTCGTAATTTTTATTAATTCTTTTTATTCCAGTAGCAAATTTTTCCACAATGTTTAAACGATAAAACACTTCAGAAATTATAGGATTTCTCAGATATGAATAATTACCAGCTAAAAAATCTTCTTTAGACATGCTATATACTAATCCACCTGGAGAAGATATTTTAACTTTATCTGGATGCATTTCAATCTTAATGTTTGCTCTTATATCCCACATTCTATGAATTATTGAATTAGCTAGAGCCTCTCTAAAAGCTTCAACAGGAATTAATTCAACTTTTTTTCTAAAGCCACCATCAACTTTTTCTATAACATATTCGCTTTCAAAAGTCTCTAATGCTTCATAATATTGTTTTAATATAGAAATATTATTAAATGTATATCTTTTTTTAAACTCATCAATATTATTACCAAATACAACCATATCTACACCTAAGTAATTGTTGTTATCCGCTAATAAGTAAGCTGCATTATTATATCCATTTTTATCATTATATAAATTTAAACTCTTTAAAACATCTAGATTAAAAGATGATAAATTTAATTTTTCGATAAGTTTACTAGAAAGAAAATCAAAAGTAAGATCCTTTTTATTACATGGTAATTCTTCATAATTTATATTAAGCCCTTCTAAAATAAGACGTTTTTCTAATAAATCATTAACTTCAATTGTGGAAGAATCATTTCTAATATATGCTTTACCATTATATCGATATGGCGTATTGAATCCTTTTTTAACAAATAAACTTATTGTATTATTGCTATTTATTTTTAAGGAAAAATCCGGTTTTGGCTTAATACAATCATCGCAAATGTTTTGCAACGATTCGTGATTCGTTGCAAAATTACTGCGACGTATGCAACGATTGATGCTATTTAACTATTTATATTAAATTCAAGTGCAGCAAAATACTTTTCATAATTTGTTTACTTTTATACCCATTTTGCGGACATTTTGGGTATGAAAGTAAACTTTTTTATATTTTTGAATAAATTTACTTCATAAAGAATTAAATTAAAACAAATTATACTGAAATCTAAAATTCGTAGTATTTATTTTGCAACGAATCGTTGCAAAGTTCAAAAATTTTATTTATAAATATCTTCTAAAGTAAATAGCAAATAGTTCTCTTTATTATCAAATTTAAAGCCATTTTTAGAAAAGAATCCAAATTGAATTGGTTTCAAGTTTGTTTCTAATACTTGTGATATTTCTTCTTTAACCACTTTATCATCCACTAGTGCATTAGTGTATTTACATTCAAAAAAGACATAACCATCATCGGATTTACCAACAACATCAAATTGTCCATTTTTCTTTTTTATTTTATCATCATACCAATATGTTCCTATATCAGTTAACATTGGTTCCAATTCAAGTAATCTATTTTTTCTAATTAAATATTCTTTACATATTATTTCGAATATTTGTGGCACATAGATTGTTTCAAAGTCGCTTTCTATATATTTATCAAAGAACACATCATCATCTAAAATTCTATGAATTGATTCATTTTTGTAGATAAAATTATAATAAAATCTTAATGTCAAATCTTTAATTCTATAACCAGCTTTTTGTTTGTTCTTTTTATCATTAATTGGTGAAACATATTCAATCAAATCCATTTTAATTAGTTTTTGTAAAATTGTATTTAATGCTGGAGAAGAATCAATATGTGATTTTGATAATATGTCTGAAAAATGAAAAGCACCAAAGGCGATAGTCTCAAATACAACATTTGCATTATTTACTTTTCTTAATTCCATTTTCAAATATGTTTCTAAATAGTCACGAAGTCCAGAAAAATTACCGCTAATAAGGCGAATAATATTCTCTTTTACTGTTTGTTTTTCATCTATTTGCACATTATAATATGGCACTCCACCAAAAACAGAATAGAGTTTAACTTTATCTTCATTTGAAAAAGAAGGATAAAATTTAGCGGAATCGTAATAATCCATTTGGCTTAATAAAATTGATTGATTAAATCTTCCATATAATGGGCTATAATGAGCAAAAACTTCCTCCATAATATTAATGCTACTTCCTATTAAAAATAGTTTCATTTTCGATGTATTTGTGTAAGAATCAATTAACCATTGCAACTTAGAATCGCATCCATCTATCAATTCACGAATATAAGGATATTCATCAATAACTAGGCAAAATTTCTTTTCAATAGATAATTCGAACAAAAAATGTAATGCATCAAAGAAAGAATCAAAAGATAAATGACTTAAAGAAAAAGTATCTTCAATTAAGATAGTTAATAGTTTTGTATTATCAATTTCAGTTGATTCTTTACATTGATAAATAACGCTTGGAAAATCAACATTTTTTACTACTTGCTTAATTAATTCTGTTTTGCCAATTCTTTTTCTACCATATATAATCCCGCTTTTAAAATCATTAGAATTAAGTAAGTACTTAATTGCTTTTTGTTCCTTTTCTCTTCCTATTAGCATAAGCTCACCGCCTTTTGTAATTCATAAATTACTAATTCGTAAATTACAAATATATTTTATAAATTAATAAACTTTTTTTCAATGTAAAAAAGCAATAAATCATTCTTCAAAAAGCAAAAATTTTAATATTACTTAATATTAAATAATCATAATTTATTTAGAAAATATCTGTTTAATCATATTTTTTGTTCTTAAATTATGTTTTACAAAAGTAAAAAACTTGTTTTATAATTGTTTTGGAGAAAATTATGATTAAGATTGCAATTGTGGATGATGACAAGATATTTCGTGACATGATTAATAATTACATTAATCAGTTTTTTGCATCTAAAAGTATTGAGTATAGTACTATTTTATTTTCTTCTGGTGAAGACTTTCTTTCTTCACTAGATAATGAAACATATGATGTTGTATTTATGGATGTACAAATGAATGGTATAAACGGAATTGATACATCTAAAAAATTAAGAGAGATAGATGACAATATCATTATTGTATTTTTTACTAATTATTCACAATATGCTATTAAAGGATATGAAGTTAACGCTAGTGACTTTGTTGTTAAACCAGTTACTTATGACTTCTTTGCTATGAAAATGGAAAGTATCTATCATAAAATTACTACTAAAAAGAAATCAACGCGAATAATGTTTTCTTCTCGTAATAAAAAAGTCATTTTAGATTCTAAAGATATCTTAAGTATTGAAGTGCTTAATCATAAGCTAACAATTAGAACAATTAATAATGAGTATGAGACTTATGACTATTCACTTTCAGATTTAGAAAATATATTCAATGAAAATAAATTAAACTACTTCTTAAGAATCAATAAATACATCATTGTTAATTTAAATTATATCGAATCAATTGAGGGTAATACGGTTACTATTAATAAAAAAGATTATGCTGTATCTAGATTAAAAAAAGCTAAGTTATTAGAAAGCATGTCAAAATTCTTTGCAAAGGGGAATTATTAAATGTTTGATTTTTCTTCTTTATTATTTTGGTATCGTCTAGTAGTTCTTTTTGAACTATTTGCTTTTAATTTGTTGCTTTTTAATAAACTTAAAAAGAAAAACCATTATATAATTCGTCTAATAATTGGAATTACTATATCGTTTTTAATTGTATTTTGTACTCCTATTGTAGCGTATAACTGGTTTTATACTTCCTTAACATTCTTTATTATATTTATTCTTTCTTTATTGGTTTCTATACTTGTTTATGATGAGCCATTTACCACAATTTTATTTTGTACTTTAGATAGTTATATTTTTCAACATATCTCTTATCAGTTATTCTTACTAATAAAAGTTATAACTGATCCAACAGGCGAAGCTAATACAGGAATATATGGAAACAAATTACCAACCGAGTTTTCTTCTATTTTAATGGATGTATTTATTTATGTTTTATGCTTCTTATTATTTTTATTTATTGCTTATGTTACTTTTGGAAAAAGAATTAAAAAAGATAAACAAATTCAAATTCAAAAGCCAGTTATTTCTATTATTTGTGTTTTCTTAATATTTTCTAGTGTCGTTGTTAATTCGATTTACACTTATAATTTTTATCAAAATGAAATTAAAAGTCCATTAATCCTTAATTCATTTTTAATGATTATCGTTTGCGTTTTATGTTTATTACTACAATTTGAATCATTTAATAAAGTCGATTTAAAACAGCAACTAGATATTGCCAATCATATTATTAGAGAAGAAAAAAGCCAATATGAAAAATCAAAAAATAATATTGAGTTAATTAACATTAAATGTCATGACTTAAAACATAAAATAAATATGATTGAAAGTTTAAATTCTAAAGATGCCGAAGAAATAACTAAAATTATTAATATTTATGATTCCACTGTTAAATCAGGCAATATCACTCTTGATACAATACTTACTGAAAAAACACTTGAATGTCAAACTAAAGATATTCCTATTACCTGTTTAATTGACGGAAAAGATTTATCATTTATGGAAGATGTAGATTTATATGTATTATTTGCTAATGCCTTTGATAACGCTATTGAAGCATCTAGCAAGTTGCCACTTGAAAAAAGAGGCATATCTTTAACATCTACCAAAAAAGGTAAAATGTTATTTATTGCGCTTAAAAATAATTGTTTAGATAATATAAAATTTGAAAATGGTTCTCCTCTTACTACTAAAGAAGATAAAGAGCATCATGGCTTTGGAACTAGATCTATTAAACGCATTGTAGAAAAATATAATGGCAATGTTATATTTGATGTCGATAATGGTGTTTTTATATTATCGATTACTTTACCATTATAAGTACTTATAAAATGTAGTTCACGAACTAAAATTAACAGTTAAGGGTCTAAAATTGATTAGGCTTCTTTTTGTATGATAATATCATAAGTGATGAAGAAAGCGTTTTCATACGCTTAGAAAGGGTATTTATGAAAAAAAATAAAAACTTAGTATTTGGTTTAACATTTGGAATACTAGGCGCAATTGGAGTTGGTTTAATTGGAACTGGTGCTATATTAACATTTAATAAACCATCAGTTTCGGCTCCTGAAGCACCAAAGAAAAATGTTGAATCAATTTATGTAGCTACTGAACCATCAAGAATGATTTATCTTGTTGGTGAAACATTTGATCCAAAAGGTATGACTATTAATGCTCTTTTTGATGATGGTAGCGAAGAAGAAATTACTGATTGGGCTTATGATAAGCATGATGCTTTTGATCATGCAAATAAAGCCGAAGAAATTAAAATCACTTATACCGCTAGTGAATCAACTAGCGAAGAAGAAAGTAACGTAATTGAAACTTCTTTAAATGTTCGTGTTGTTGATACTGTTGATGGTATTGGTACCGCAGTTGGTTTAAAACCTATTAGCGGTCCAGTAGTTCAAAAAGCGAATACTAAATTTGATAAATCTAATATGTTATTCCACGTCTTATATGAATTAGGCGGCAAAGAAGTGGAGGGTAATAAAGTTTATCAATTTGGCCAAAACATTGATGGGAACTCTTATAACACTATTAAATTAAGTTCGGAAAATGCTTTAATAAC
>ERZ808292.165-NODE-165-length-19652-cov-14.855794_pt1 | contig 19652 bp, 16 predicted proteins | sample MGYA00521275_ERZ808292 | MGnify/ENA primary metagenome ERZ808292 (study PRJEB31516, sample SAMN03275613) | gut metagenome | biome: mammalia-associated habitat; material: feces | host: Papio cynocephalus | place: Kenya | collected 2012-07-26 ... | reverse complement strand
TCACCTGACCGCCCACCTGCTCGGTCATGCTCTCTCATCTCCTTTACGATGCGAACCTGCTCCATGAAGAGGCCGCTTCTCGCACCAGCAAGGCCGGCACGTTTACCCGCGACGCTCAAGTCCTGGCACGGCGAGCCGCCCGTGATGACGTCCACCGGCTCGATCTCCGCGCCGTTGATCTTTGTGATATCGCCGAGGTGTTTCATTTCCCTTGCGCTTCTTCCCCGCCGCATGCTATAATGGCGGGGAAGAAAATCTCCTTTCATGTGTGTTTTTCTTCGCGGCGGTTGACCGGCTCCATCGGTCAGCCGCCTTTTTCATGCGTTCGCGGCCCGCAGGGCCCAGTCCGGCATCGCGCTTTTGGCTCTCGTCCGCCGGTCCGGCGTGTACAGCGGGCAGCGCACCACGCGATAGCTGTCGGTCGTGTAGCGGTAGCACTTCTCGCCGTGCTCGCTTTTCGAGCCGTTGATCGTCGTTTTCTCCGCCTCCCAGCCCTCCACGGGCTCGAAGCGGACCGCGTGCGTCTTTGGGTCCCGCGCCGTCCACGAGCAGCCGCCGCACGCCCGCGCGCACGACCAGCACAGCGTCGGCCGCGTCTGCGGCGCAATGAATCGCTTGTCCTTCATCATCTGCGGCGTGCTCTCTTTCTCCTCGGCTCGTCCAGCTTCAGGACGAGCACCATGGCGCGCCACGTCAGCCACGCAGCGCCCACCGCCGCCAGCCATGTGACCGCCGGGTCGGTCTCCGCCGCCGCGGCTGCGGCCACGTCCATCGCCAGGCATCCCGGCTCTAACAGGCACAGCAGCAATACCGCGATCCACATCAGCACCGCAAACCGCAGCAGTGCCGCCGCGCAGCGCAGCCGTGCCTCTTCTCTCGTGCGTTTTTTCTTCATGTCGTGCATCCTCCTAAAATTTTTCCGATTGCCTGGCTCACCGTGCCCACGCGCGTCTCGATGATCCGCTCCGCGTGGTCGGCCAGCATTTGCGACAGGTCCTTGAGCTTGTAGGCTTGCAGCTCCCCGTTCTTATACTTGATAAGCAGCCCTGGGCTGATGTTGTAGGCCCATGTGCCCGTCTTGGGATTCTGCGCCGCAATGCCGAACGGCGCGCGTTCTTCCTGCAATGCGTATCGGATCGTCACGTCCGACCACCCGATGAACTTCGCCGCCAGCTCCACCGGCACGTTGTTATAGCGCAGGATGTCGCCCTCACTCGGCACATCCGCCGTCACTCTTCTCGGCATACCGTTTCTCCTTTCATGCTTCTTGCCCCCGCCCCGCCGCCGTGCTATACTGGCGGCGAAAGGAGGTTTTTGTATGGACCGCCCGTCCGAATTTCCCCCGTCACGGGAGCCTGACATCTGGGAGGATTGGCTCAACGCCCGTTCTGACTTTGAGCGCCGCGATATTCTCCTCACTCATGGCGTCCCGCCGGAGCTGCTCGACACTGCCGGTCGGCTGTTCCCATCAGCCGATCAGGCTGTCACTCCGGATGGCGAGGACCCAGAACCAGATCATCCAGACGATGTGCCGCTGCCACGTCCAGAGAAGAAAGACAAGCTCGCCGAAATAGCTGTCGTTCTCGGCCTTGCCGCCGCCATCATCACCTGCCTCAGCGGCTTCCCCGACGCTGTCGAATCTGTCCGGTCTGTGCTTCGCGCGATAGGCCGCCTGTTCTCGTAGCTGTCTGATCTTTTCCTCGGTTTCAGACGCCTTGATCATGTGGCGTATCGCCGTCCCTGCGCAAACCAGCGCGGCAACGGCGCGTATTGCGTTTATCCACATTTCTATCGCTCCCTGATCCTGATTCCGTCCTTTGTCACCACGGTCTCGCGCTCTCCGCACCGGATCGTTACGACGTCCCGCTCGATCTGCACATCGGGCGGGATGTTTTTATCGCTCTGCATTCCCTTCACGCTCCTTTCACGTGATCTCGTCCAGAATTGCGAGCGCTTTGTGCTTGTACCCGCTGAGCCGTTCCGCCGAGTTGTCGCGCGCGTCTCGGTATACTTCGCGCGCCAGCTCGCATGCGATATCCAACTCATTGGCGTTGGCGCCCACCTTTGCGGCGGTTTCAACCATGGTTTTTGCCAGTTCCGCCGCGACAGGGTTTCTCACCGCCAACTGCCGCAGCTCTACTTTTTTGATCTTGTTCATATTGGTCTCCTTCCTTCAATCCCGTGCAAAAATAGATGCAGAAATCCCGGTCTCCGGTTTTGAGTAGTTCCGCGAGTTTTTCCGCCTCGTCAACTGACATGGAGCGGACGTTGTTGATTTTCTGGCTTACTGTTGGCCGCGCAAGGCCAAGCGCTTTTGCCGCGTCGCCCTGCGTCAACCCCAATTCTTTGATCCTTTCCTTGATCTTCTTTGAGTTAATTGGCGTTTTTCTCACCTCTTCGCTGTTTGTGTTGCAAAAAAGACAAATTTTTGATAGAATAAATTGTGCCCTGCTGAATATGTTGCCGCTCATCGCCCCCCCGCCGTATCTATTGCGAAAGGAGGTGAGACAATGACGTACACAAGAGATCAGGCATTAGAGCACGCCGTCGAAATCGCAAAGGTCGTGCTCGCTAACCCCGCCTGCGCGAATTTCTACCCCAGCGACGAAAGTGCGAAAGACGTCGCTGATTTTATTCGCGTGCTCGCGGATAAGCTTTCCGCAATGTGAAGCCCAACGCCGAAGAAAACTGCTGCGTCAGCTCCGCAGCGGTTTTCTTTTATTTGCAAGTGTCTTTTAGGACACCGCTTGAGCAAAAAAAATCCCGATCGGTGAAGACAGGTTCAGCACCTCGCAAATTTTCTGGATCTCGCCCAGCGTAAATTCGGACTTGCCTCTCGTCTTTCTGTAAAATGCACTTCTGCTCATGTTCAAGAGCTCGCACATTTTCCCGACCTGGATTCCTTTTGCCTTCATAGCGTCATACAATGCCTTCGAGTTCACGATGTTCACCTCCTTTGCAAGTGTCCTTTACGACACTATATTATCATATCATTTTTGAATGTCAAGAATTATTTTTGTCTTTTACGATACTTTTATGTTGCATAAATGACACCTTTATGTTATTATCATCGAAAAGTGAGGTGATACCCTATGGAAATGAAAGATAAAATCAAGCAGCGCCGGGAAGAGCTCGGCCTGACTTTGGAAGAGGTCGGCAACATTGTCGGCGTCGGTAAGAGCACCGTTCGCAAATGGGAGACCGGCGACATTGCTAATATGCGCAGGGATAAAATCGCGAAGCTCGCCGTCGCGCTCCGCACGTCTCCGGCGTATCTGCTCGGGTATGATGAAACAGAAAAGACCGCCGACCCGAAGGTCGACGGCCTTTCCCCATTGGAAGCGCGCTTGATGGAATTGGTTCGCCAGCTTACCGACGATCAGAAGAAGATGCTGCTGGCTCAGATAGAACTTCTGCTAAGTAAGCAAGAATGACTTCCTGGTTCTCAGGGGTAAGTTCGCGGAACTTGGCAAGGATCTCGTAATCGAATCGGTCTGGCATAAAAGCCTCTCTTTCCTCTCGAAAGCTCCCGATGATTGTATTTGGCGCCGCAGAACAGTATATACTATTCCGTCCCGCCGTTCCACCCGCAAATGTTTCCCAAGAGATGAGCAAAACAGGCGGAAGGAGCAGCCCATAAACAGGCAAATGGGAAACAAAAGAGTTTAGGGGCATCTCAAGGGCGCAAAAACCACAGCGCGGTAAGCTCCGCGCCTGAAAAAGGTATGGAAAAGGCAGATCATGCGGAACGCCGAAGCTGTTTGGCAGAACGGTAGGAGTGAGAGCCGTGCAGAACGGCGGCCAAAGCAACTGCTAAGGCGGAGATGTGAGCTAATGTGTTGAGGTTCGCCGCGCTTGCGCCATTTCGAACCCAAAGCCGTTCCTGACCTGTGGATTTGAAGCGAGAATTGTAGCGCTCACACTCTGTCCGCAGGGCATACGTCCGTTTGAAATAGAGACAGCTGCGGTCAATGGAAAGCCTGTAATCATCGGGAACGGTCTTGTATTTCGTGCAGCCCCGGTTTTTCTTCCCGTTGTTCCAATTCTTGTGGTTACAAGGGCAAACGCCGGTTTTGGACTGGCGGAAGGGGCAGCAGTATTTCTGGCGGGTACGTCCATTGTCTGTTGTTTTTCCGTCCTTGTGCATGGCAAGCCCGGCCTCGCAGACCGGATTACCGGCAGAAAGTGTTTTTGAGGCTTTCGTACTGCGTGGATTGAGGGGGATAAAAGCCTCGCCCTCATAGACCGTTTTTACGGTATTGTAGATGCTTTTCGCATCGTAGCCCTTGTCGGCAAGGAAGGTGCATTCTTTCAAAGGAATCGTCTGATTTGCGGCCGCGAGGATCTCAGCGGCAACGGAGGGATCGGCGATATTGCCCGGCGTGGTCAGCTCATAGAGCGGCAGGCCGGAGATGCAGTCCACCAGCACATGACTTTTGTACCCCCAGTAGAACTCGTACCGGCGTTCATTGTGCTGGTTGGAGGCAGAGTGGACGCCGAGAGCGCAGTCCGGGTCGCTTTTTGGGTGGTTTTCCTTGGAGAACTTGTTCTTTGCAAAGGATTTTGGATTGTTCTGCTTCGTGTTTGCCATGACGGGCGTGGAATCCAGCCCGATGAAGGATGCATCCACCACGCCCAGCTCATACAGCTGCTGCACCAGATCCGCCATAACAGACTTTAACTCACCGTTGTCCAGCTGCCGCAGGCAGCGGTCATACGTCCAGTAGGACGGCAGCGGCTCCATGATATTGAAACCGCAGTAGTGGGCAATGAGCCGGTTGTTGTCCAGATAATCCATCAAGTCTGTGATCTGCATGAATCTTTCGCATTTCATAACGATAAAAGCACAGACCATGGCTTCTTTTGGGAAGCCGCGTCGCCCGGTCGCTGCTCTGGGCAGCGTGAAGTCCAGACTGCTGAAAAGCTTGTCATAGAATGCAGCGGCACTTTGGGATGTAAACAGCGTGACATCCTGAATGATTTCCTGTCGGTAGATAGCGGCCAGCCCCTTTCCGGTTGGGTTTCTCTCAAGTCAATTTTACCAAAAAGAGGCTCCGCTTTCTATACCATATGAGTGATTCCCAGCTCCAGCCATGGCCGGGAACCATTGCAACTACTACTCTTTTGGAGTTTTGCTCATGGCTGATGTTTCCCAGCAAAGGAGGTGCTGCTATATGAAACGCGCAAACGGTAGCGGCTCGATCGTCAAGCTATCTGGCAATCGCCGCCGCCCCTATATGGTCCGCGTCTCCGCGCGCGATGAATACGGGCACATTGTTCAGCGTGCCCTCTCTTATCACGAAAAAGCCGCTGACGCCCAGGCCGCGCTCGACGAGTACAACCGCAACCGCCTCGAGGGCAAGGCCCCCACCGCCGACCGCATGAACGCCACCTTGCAGCAGATCTATGACGGGTGGTCCGGCCGCGCTTATTCTAAATTCAATGACAGCAACATTCGCGGCCACAGCGCTGCGTGGAACAAGTGCGTCAACCGGTATGCGGACCGGAAGATTCGCTCCATCACTCTGGATGACTGGCAGCAGCTTCTCGACGAACGCGAGGCGGCCGGTTACTCTCAAAGCTCAATCAAAAACGCCTCCGCCCTCATCAAGAAGCTGTGCTCTTATGCGATGGAGCGCGATATCCTCGGCAAGGACTACTCGCAGTATCTCGACATTCCCTCCGTCGACCCAAAGAAACCGCGCGGCGCTCTGACCGACATTCAACTCAAGAATTTGGAAAAGCTCGCCGCCGCCGGCGAGCCCTGGGCGGACACTGCCTTGATCCTCTGCTATACCGGCTTCCGCATCACTGAGTTTCTGACGCTCACCCGCTTTTCCTATCACTCGGAGGACGGCGGCTACCTGCAAGGCGGCTTGAAGACCGAGGCCGGGCGAAATCGCATCGTTCCTATCCACCCGAAGATTCGCCCCTATGTCGACCGCTGGCTTGCCCGTAATGGCGACACGATTTTTTGCGATAATGACGGCGCGCCCCTTTCCGCGGTCTGCTACCGCGAGCGTTTCGCCGCAGTTATGGCAAAGATCGACGCCTCGCAGGCGACGCCGCACTGGTGCCGTCACACCTTCGCCACGCTGCTGCACGCGGCCAACGTCGACGAGCTCACGATCAAGTGGCTCATGGGCCATTCTACCCGCAATGATATCACCGCTCACTATACGCATGAGACGATTGCCGTCCTCTGCGCTGCCATCCGTAAAGTGGCCTGATATTCATCCTCTTTGCCTATGACCGAATGTACAGTTTTAATCCGTTAGTAACACGTTAGTAACAAATTAGTAACAAGAAAACCGCGTGAGCCTTGCAAAATCAATGCTCGCGCGGTTTTATCCGTTACTCATCTAGTAAACCTCCCCGCTCGGCCGTAATATAGTTCTCACATTTGCCGTTATAATCCTTTCGTTTTCCTCGTTTTTCGGTCTTTTTTCTAATCTGTCATAACGCACAGTTTTAGACCGTTAGTATCAGCTTCTCCCGCTTCGTTCCGTGCGTTTATTTGTTATGCTTCATGGTCCGCATTTGACAAACCGCAAAAATTCCTATATGGTGTTCCTATACTCCCGCCGAAATAAAAACGAAAGAGGGATCTTTGTGAAAGTCAAGCGCTACCACGAGTGCCCCGAGTGCCACAGAATTTCTCCGTACTTTCAGACAAAGTGCGACTGCGGCTACCATTTCTCCGGCGTCTCCATTGAGCGGCAATTCAAGGCATGTCCGTCCTGCGGGCTGCTCGTCCCCGCCTCTCAGGCCGTCTGCGACTGCGGCGCAGCTTTCCCGTCCAACTCAGGCCGGCGCCGCCCGAGAAAACCGTTGATCGAGCCTGTCTATACTGACGAGGCGAGCGCTCCCATGCGTTACTATAAATTCCTCGCGCGCTTCGCCTACCTTCTCAGTGTGCTCATCGGCATTATTAGATGCTTCTCTCAATTTGCCGCACTCGACCCGTCTTCTGCGATATATCCCTACGCACTGGCTGATGCGCTATACTCGCTGATCTGCGTTTCCCTCTGCTTCATTATTGTAATTACTTTGAACCAAATGCTATGGGTCGGTGTCATTCTGGCCTACTGTCTTCATGGCTTTCAAGTTTTCTTTAATGTCTCCCTTCTTATCTATGGATCGGTGAACAGCCTGATCTATTCCGAGTTGTTGGCGCAACTCCTCGTAAGCATAGTCACTTCTTCGGCGTATTTGATCGTTAACTTCATCTACTTCTCGAAGCGCAGGCGTCTCTTCTCCCCCGCTCCTAATTCTTCTGCTGCCGTTTCCGGGCAAGAGCCGCCCGCGCCTTCTCTCGAGCCTTCCCGTGAGCTTTCCGTTCTCCCGCCCGTGCCGAAAAAGGCAAAACTTTCTATGCCACTTCTGATTGTTTCGGTTCTTTTACTTGCCAGTGTTGTCGGCAACATCGGCCAGGCGATCATGCGGTCAAACGAATCCGCCGATGCCGCAGAAGAAATTCGTGCGCTGAATAATAAGTTGCAGCAGAAAAACGAGGCGATTACAAAGTACAGGGAGCGAGCCGAGAAAGCCGAGGGTATGTATTCCGCTCTTTCAGAGCAGCATGAGCGGCTTGAAAACTTCTCGATTGACGCGGCTTTTCTTTATGACAGCATCGGTTTTATTGTTGAGGGCTCCTCGTATTACCACCACTATGATTGCCCTGTATATCAAGTTGCTGATGAGTACTGGGCTCACAACATCGAATATTGCCAGTACCTCGGCTATTCCAAGTGCCCATACTGTTGGTGACCGCAAGGAGGCATTATGAGTCGTATCGAATTTTTGGGTCTTTCCGTTCTCTCGTACATGATTGCCCGTCTTTTGCACTACGCCGTCCTCAAGTGTGAGGACGCGGATACTCACCCTCGCCTGCGCACTGTGTTCTGCTGGGTGATGTACCTCTTCTACTTCCTCGGCATCATTGTGACGCTGCTGCTCGGCCTGATTGAGAACCTGCACCGCAGCCGCATTTCTAAACTTCACGAGGCCGATATCCGCGAGCTGCGCCGCCGCTACACCGTCGTCGAGAAAAATGTTCGCGCCGCCCTCGTTGATTCGGATTCTCGTGAAACGGCATTTAATGAAGTCAACCGAGCTATGAACTGCATGAGCTTCGACTTCCCGCTCGAGGATGATGAGCGCGATATCGGCCCGCTTGCAGACATCGAAAACCGTTACATCTGACGCACATAAGGCAACACCCCGAGCCTCCCAGCTCGGGGTGTTGCTTTGCTCTCAGCTATTCCACGGTGCCTTTCCAATGTCCTTCTCGCTGTACCCCGCGTCAAGATACAGCCAGTCCTTTTGCTTCTTGTTCAACTGCATCTTGTTGATTGCGTCCAGCACCTTCGCCTTCTTGCTGCCGTTGATGGCCTTGCCGTTCTCATCCTTGTCGGCGGTCAGATCAGCCGTCGCGTCCTTGTACTTGTCGTAGGCCTCGGCGCTGATGCCCTGCTTCTGCGCCTCCTGCGCCGCCGCGTAGCTTCTCGACGAGCGGGACAGGTCGTCGTGCAGCCGCTCCTTCTGCTCATTCGTCAGCTTGAGCTTGCGGACGAGCTCATACTGCGCCGCCTCGCGCTCGCCATCGGTCAGGCTGTCGTCCTTGTCGATCTTGCGCCACTTCTGGATCGCGTTGTAGACGACCTCGCGGTCCGCGCCCATGTCGACGAGCTCCTGATAGGTCCGCGTCTGCGACGCGCTCAACCCGCCGTCGTTTGCTGCATAGAAGTCGCGCGCCTCGCTCAGTGCGTTTCTGCCGAACAGCATCGCTTGCAGGACGGTCGAAAAGTCGGGATTGACGGCGTATTGCAGCCTCTCGTTATCGCCGCTGCCTTTGTACATGCCGCCGCGTGCGATCGTCTCCGCGCCCTGTGCCGTCTTTTCAAGCTGCCGACCGCCGGGGAGTGTGTCGCCCGCAAGCCCCATGAGCTGCCGCATGATCTCGCTGCCGAATCCCTCGGTGTCGCCGGACACGGTGTCCGAAACGGCGCCGCCAATTCCCTTCGCCGTACCGTACAGGTCCGGCATTGGCAGCGTCTGGTCGCCCAGGCCTAAGAGGCCGGACACGTTGCGCACATAGGGCACGTCGTTGCTGATGTTGTAGATCGTGTCCTCGGCCGCCGCCGCAAGGTTGAATTTGTCGTTGCCTGCATCCTCGTCCGTGCCGAAAAGCCGCTCGCCGGTCATCTTCTGCCACACGTCGTCGACCCACACGCCCAACTGCTCGTTGGTGCTCAGTCCGTTGCCGGACGCTAAAAAGCCCGTCAGCAGGCCCAGCGCGTCAAACTGCGCCGGTGTTCCGCCGTACAGCTCCTCGTCCACGCGGTTCAAAATGAACGCGCCGAGCAGCGTGCCGACGATGATGCCTGCCAGCCGCCGCGAGGCTTCCTTCTTGCCCAGCTTCTCCTCCATCTCGCGCAGCCCTGGCCCGAAGAGATCCTGCGTCACGTGCTCCCAGCTGTTCAGTGCTTCCACCTGGAACAGGTTCACCATCTGCGAAACAAGGTTCTTCGACTGGAACGTCAGCGGCGCCGTGCCTTTTGAGCGCGAGCCCATCATGTCGCGGCCCCAGCGGTCCGCCGCGCGCAGCGCGTCCTTCTCGCTCTTGCCCTCGGCGAGCTCCTTGCGGTACTTGCCGCGCACTGCAATCGAGCTGATGAGGTAGTCCATCCGCTCGAGCGGCCAGAACAGCGCCGTCGTGAACTTGTCTCCCTTCGTGCTCGTCAGGTAGTCAATGCCGTTCTTCTCGGTCAAAAAGTCGCTCTTGTCAGCAAAGTCGCCCTTCGTCTCGCCCTTGATGATGTCGCCGATGGCCTCAGCGACGTACTTCGGTCCCAGCTCGCCCGCGATCATCGGCAGCTGCGCCGTCTGGTTCAGCGCCGACGAGAGGTTCCCCGCCACATTCGCGCGGGCGAACGTGCTCACGAGCTTGCGCCCCACGTTCAGTGACATGCGCCCGACCTCGCGCTCCATGCTGCGGTCGTTGAACAGCTGCTTGCCCGCCAGCTTGTTTGCGTAGTCGTCCAGCCATATGACAAGATCGCCGTATTTCGTCGTCTGCGCCACGTCATCGAACAGACTGTCGGTGTACTTCTCCATCGCCTGGTTCATGGCCTGATAGCTCATTTTTGCGCTGCTGTCGATGATGCCATTCGTTTTCAGGAACAGCTCTTTCTCCTCCGGCGTTGCGAATTTCAGGTCTTCCGCCTGCTGGATCTGCGCGCCGATCTCATCCGGCGCATACTTCTTGCGGAAGTATTTCGACGCTGCGCGCACCCGCATGATATCGTCCGTGTGGTAGAGGATGTCGCTCAGATAGTCAACGTACTTCTCGAAGCCATTCTGAATGTCATAGTCCGTGCTCTTGCCGTTTCGGTGCTGGAAGAACGGATTGTACCGCTTGTTCGGCTTGAATTCCTTCGTTAGGCCCGCAATGCTCGCAGGCAGTTTTCCGACCTCGGCGCCAATATCGACGCCGATGGCCTTGAGCGCCCGCTCGAGCTTGCCGCTCTCCGCCTCCGGCTGGAAGTGCGGCGCGTAGCCCTTGATAAAGCCGATAGGCTCGTACCCGTGCGCCACAAGGAAGTCGTTGATTGCGGCATAGAATTCGTTGTAGAGCCCGCTGTATTTCGCCGCCGCGTTCTCGACCCTCGCGCGGTCAACCTCGCCGCTGTCGAGCTCTCTCTTCGTCTCGAGCCAATCCGCGTAGCGCTGCGCCAGCTCGCGCTCCTCCCTGCCGTGCAGGCCGAATTCCTGCGCCGCGTCTTTCATTTCCGCGCCGTCGAGCAGGTTTTCCGCCGCGTGGATGATCTGCTGCTTGATCTCGCTCTTGCCGACCATCTCTTCGACGGCCTTGCCCTCGATGGAGAGTTGTGCCAGCGCCCGCTCTCGCTGCGTCAGCGCCGCCTCCTTGCCGTCCTCGCCCTTGAAAGTGCGCACTTCGTCGTGCATCCGGTTGACAAAACGCTTGCGCTCCTGCTCGTTCACGTAGACCGGCTCGAAGATCGCCTCGTTGATCTTTCCCCCGCGCTTCCAGCCGAAGATCGCGCGCATGCTGCGCTGCGGCGTGCGGTGATATAGGGCGAAACCGCTCTCCGGCGCGATGCCCTTGCCGCTTCTCTCCTTGGCAAATTCGCCGTCGAAATGCTCGTCGAAGAGGTCTTTCATCTTCTCCTGCAAATTTTCGTTGATCTCCGCGCGGCGCTGCCGGATGAAGTCGGTCGACATGGATTGCTCGGCGCTGTAATAGTCGGCCAGCTCTACCACCTTGCCGCGGTTCATTGTCGCCGGGATATCCGCCTCGTCGTACAGGCCGGACGCGATGTTCAGCGCGAAATTCTGCTCCTTCGGCGTCGCGCCCAGGCGCTTAATGGCCTTGCGCGTCTCACGCTGGATCGTCTTTGCCGCGCGGTCGTTCGCGATAAGCTGCTCAACGTTGCTGTAATCGCCCGCGCTGTTCTCGATCTTCACGCCCAGCTTTTTGAGCGCTTCCGTGCCCTCGAATTCGTCCTTGCCCCTGTCGCGCAGCCGCTCGGCCTTTTCTGCCGCCTGCTGCGCACTCCTGCCGGAAAGATAGGCATCCAGATTTGGGAATTCCTGCATATTCGGCTTCTTGCCGCGCTCGTCCTTCACGCGCTGCACAGCCTCCTGCACGCTGCGCGGCATCCGCGCCAGCTCCTTGTTCCACTCGCCGCCGTCCTCGTCTTCCGCCGAAAAGCGGATGTCCTGATCCACTGTCGGCGTTTTATTGTCTGCGTTCTTGAACTGGTTGCTCTCGAATGCGACATAGACCGTCGCATCATCATACTTGCCCTTGACGATGTACCCGTCATAGCCGAGCGCTTTGCGCGCGGCTTTCGTGGTCGCGCCCGCTCCCGCGCCGCTGTTGGCGACGTCTGCAAGGATCTCGGAATCGGAATCGCTGGTGCTGTAAATCTGCTCCACCGTCGCGGCGAGCGCTCGGTTGTACCACGCTTTCGACGGATAGCCCATGCCGCCCGTCGGGTCATAGTTGATGACCACGTCGTCGCCGGTCGGGTCGACCTCTTTGAGCAGCTTTTTGAGCTCCGCCTTCGTCATCGTCACTTCGCTGTCCGACAGCGGCTTTGAGATATTCAGGTAGCCTTCCAGCAGCTGCCCGCCGTCGCGCTCGTAGCCCTCAGCCATGCTGCGGTTGTCGGTGAAATAGAAGCCTTGACCTTCCATGCTCCCGTGCATGCTCATAAAGTCCGCCGAGAATTCTGTAAATTGCGCCTGACTGCCGTGGTATACAGGGATCAGCCGCCCGTCTTCGTCGCGTACTTCGCTGTCCTTGAAGTATTCCTGCTGCTGCACAGTCAACTCGCGGCCCACGCTGTCGGTTTCGTCCTCTACGGAATACCGCGTCTTCGGCTTGACATCCTCGTTGTCGCCTGATACATTACCATCCGAAGAGGTCTCATGTTTATCGCCGAGAGCTTTATTGCTCGAAGCAGTGGTTGGGGCCTCTTCGCCCATGATCTGCCGCCTGATCTCGTCACCCAGCGTCGGCGACTTGACATTTTCGCTTGCATCTGCTATTCTCTTTTCGGAGAAATTGCGTGATGTTGAGCGAGCCCCTCCGGTAACGGCTGAGGGCACGGCGCCGCCGGTAATTTCTCCGGCTTTTGCCTCGGATCGAGCACCACCCGCCGTTGTCTCCCGATAACGGGAGCGCTGGCTATCGCCAGCAGCGGTATGCTCACCGGGGCTTTTTGCTTTGTCGATCAGCCGAATATTATTGATGTCGTACAGGATCTTGCGGTCCCGTCCGTCTGCGATGTTCAGCGTTGCCTCGTAAATATTGCCGGATCGGTCTTGCAGATATGTCTTTCTGTGTTCCCACCCGTTTTCGTCCATCCACTGATGATTGTGTTCATCGGTGGAATTTTCATATCTGGATGTCGTAAGCGCTTCGTCCAGGTGGACGACCGCAAGGCTGCGGATATTGTCGCCCGTGCTTCTCGCCAGCTTGTCGATGACCTTGCGGCTGTTTTTCGCGCCGTCTTTCTGCACGCGGTCATTTGTGCGGGCAAGATAGATCGTTTCGGGCTTTCCGGCCGCGTCGTATGCCGCCAGCTCCATTCCGGCCATATTGTTGTAGACGTACCGGCCGAGCACCTTGCCCCAGTCTCTCGGGCGGATTCCGTCAAAAAGGTCGGTGTCGAGCATGACGCCCTTGCCATACGTGCCGTTTTCGCCTTCGACCTCTTCGAGCACGCTGTATTTCTCAGGCGGCCCTCTGCTCTTCACCTCGTCCACCGCGCGCAGCGTCAGGCCCTCCGGCTCGCTCGCCGGATGTTCCGCCGCTTCCGCCGCGCGTTCGATCGCGCTGACCGCCTGCTCGTGATAGCGGCTCGCCCTCTGACCATAGCTGTCAATGCCCGCGTAGGCGTCCTCCATGATCTCTTCCCACACGTAAAGCTCTCGCTCTTCCGCCGTCATACCGACATAGCTGTTCGTCAGCGGCTCATAGCAGCGCTCATAGACCTCATAGATGCCGCGCCAGTCCGCGCCGCCGCGCACCGCCTCCATGAAGGCGCGCACGTTCTCTTCCTCCGTGATGAGATGGCCGACCTCGTGTCTGCCGATCTCCGACGCCGTGCGCTTCTCGCCGTCCACGCGCAGCACCATTTCGCCGCTCTCGCGGTTGATGATGCCGCGCACGCCGATCGGCCCGTTCTCGGTCTCGACCTGCAAAAGGCCCGTCACCATCGTCACGCGCTTCACGCCCTTGCCGCGCGCCCAGTCTGAAAAGCTGCGCAGCTCGTCATCCCAGCTCTCCTCGGGCAGCACGTGCAGCGTCTCGTCGCTTGTGCCGCCCTGCACGCCCAGTGCCGCCGCGCTGGTGAGCGGCTGCTGCCACGCGATCTCTCGGCGCTGCTGCGTCAGCTCTCGGTTTCTGCGCCGCCCTTCCGCTGTTGTGCTGCGTAATTCGCCAGCTCCTCCGGCCCCAGGCTCAGAAGGTCGCCGTCCTCCGTCTCCACCGTGTAGATCGTTTTCCGCTGCCACGGCATCGGCACGCTGCCCGGCGCCTTCGGCAGGCTCAAGCCTTCCGGCATTTTCTTCCTGTCGTCCATAAATTCCTCCGTTCTGCCCCTCCGGCATGTCATAGATCGGCAGCTCTTCGTGCGTCCGCTCGCTCATGTCCGCGCCGGGGATGGCCTTCTTTGCTGCAATGTATTCCTCGTTCGGTGCGATGCGCTGTCCGTGGATATCCGTATAGCCGTTTGTCAGCATGTCGTCCAGCAGCAGCTCCACGCGCTTCGCCGCCGCGAAGTTTTCCTGCCCGTGGTTATGGATGATCGCGTCGAGCGAGCGGTCGATGTCGTCATAGCGCACGCCCTCGTCATCCAGCAGCCGCGCGATGCGCTCGCTCACGCCGCGCCTGGTGCGGATGTATTCGTCGTCACCCGCCTCGCGGCTCGTCCGGCGGATGAGCTCGCCGCCCTTTTGGGCGAAGCTCATTTCCTCCTGTAGGACCGCCGCCGCGTCCGCGTAATAGCTGTGCAGCTCGGGGTGGTCGAACTGGAAGGCGTTCACGCTCCGCTCGCCCACGCTCACGCTGTCGCGCCGGTCGATGTGCTGATCCTCGTCCACGCGGTAGATATTTTCTTTCGCATCCACGGCCAGCGTGCCGTTGTTCAGCCCGTCTTCGACCTTCTGCTTGTTCTGCTCATTGCTGTACTCAAGAAGATTGACGCGCTTGCCCGCGTCCAGGGCGTCCGCTTTGCCCTCTGCCGCACCCTGTGCGGCGTTCGGCTGCGTGGGCACCAAATTACCCCCGCCCGTGCCCTGCGCGCTCTCAGGCGTCGGCGCAGGCTGTGCGGGTGCGGCGTCCTGCTGCCCAGCAACTGAGGCAGCCGCGGGTGTGGTATTCTGCATCACCGCTGCGGCGCCCGGCGCGCGTGGAGAGATCGGCGCCGTCGGCGCGTTCTCCTGCATGGCACTCATACTGCCGCCCGTCTGCACGGGCGTGATGCCCCCGCCGACCGGCGCGACCGGCGCAAGGCTGGATGTGCCCGTGCCGATGCCGCCCGCGCTCGCGTTCGTATAGGGGAGCATTTCGCCGTAGATGCTCAGCAGGAACTCCCGCATTGCGCCCACTTCCTTCTGCGCGCCCACCACTTGCAGGTCGTCCAGCGTGTAGCGCATCTTGTCCACGGCGTCCATGACGGACTGCGCGCCCGCCGCCTTCTGTTCCGCCGTCGCGCGCGGGTCCTCAATGATGCGCTTGGCGTAATCGTAGCGCTCCTTGGCCGCGTCGTTCAGCTCGTTCATGTACTTCTTGTTGCGCCCCGTGATGGCAGCGGCGTTGATCGCGCTCGAGATCGCGCCGAAGGCAAAGGCCGTCAGCGCCGTCTCGCCGATGGCGCCCCAGTCCGGCGTGTAATTCTCGTCGGTCATTGCCTTGGAGAGCTCGCTCGCGCCGGTCTCGCCCGCCGCGTAGCCGACCGCCGACGCGCCGCCGAGCGCGATGTTCGGCAGGACGTAATTCTGCTTGCCCGCCGCGCGCAGCAGCTTGAGCCCCGCCGCGTTCACGCCCTTGGAGAGCGCGCCGCCCGCCGCCACGCCGAGCGCCGATACCGTCGCACGCAGCGTCGCCTTTTCCGCGTCATACTGCTCGCCCGCTTTGCGTCGGTAGTCCGCCGCATTCCCACCGGCCACCGACAGCGCGCGTCCCGCAATGTCCATGCCCGGCGCGACCATGCGTTCCGCCGTCTGCAAGCCGATCTGCGTCGCCGCCGGGACGATACTCAGTACGCCCTTTTCGATGCCCTTCGTCCCCGCCGTGCTCTCGTCGCTCAGTTTCTGCGCAAAGGAATAGCCCTTGTCGGCCGTGTCATAAAGGCCGCTCGCCGTTTTCTCGCCGCTCTCGATGACCTTGCCGTACTTCTCACGCTCGCTGCGGGCAATCGCAAGCGCCTCGTTCGTCTCCTTGATGTCCTGCGCCGTCATCGTCGGGTCTTTCAGCGTCTTTTCCAGCGCTGCGATCTGCTTGTCAAGCGTTTCCGCTTGCCTGCGATAAACTTGGCTCATCTCCGTGCCGCCGCGCCGGTCCGCCGCCACGCCGCCGAGGTTTGCGAGGTTCGCGCCCTCGGAGACAAGTCCGCTGCCGATGCCCTTGAGCACCCGCTCCCCGAACGTCTGCTTGCCCGCCTGTCGGCTGGCGCTCGGCGTGGTCTGCTTGTCCAGCTCGTCCGCGTGCTCGGTCTCGCGCGTCGTCTTCCTGCTCGCGGCGATGCTGCGCTGCTTCTCCGCGCCGGGGATTTTCGTGATCTGGATGCGCCCGCTGCTGCCGCTCACGGCGCCGCCGGTGCTTCCCTTTTTCTCCCCTGAATAGTCTTTTGCCGAGGGCGCGCTTTTCTGCGCGCCCTCGGGCTTGATCTGCGTGATTTTAATTGCCATATCGTCACCTCATCAGAACGTGATGTTGAAGCCGTTGGCTTTCAGCTTTCGGGAAATTTCGGTCTTCTCCTCGTCCGTCAGTGCTGCGCGGTCCAGTGCCGACGCAAACGCCTCGGGCGAATTGAACCGGTAGCCATTCCACGTGAAAATGCCCTCGTCCGGATCGTAGCCGAACGTCGTTCTCCCGCTGCCGCTTCCGGTATAACCGTACTCCGATGCGAGATAATCGTCGTTGAAGCCGTTCTTTTTCAGCACGTTCACGACCTCCTGCGTCAGTTGTCCGGCCTTCGCCATCGCCTTTGCGGTCGTCAGGCTCATGCTGGTCCCGCCGCCGCTCGTCCCGCCGGATCGCCTCGTGGTCCCGCCGCCGCTTGTCTTCGCGGCAGCCTGCGCCGCCTGCTGCTTGTAGTAATTCTCCAGCGCCTGAATATACTCGTTGTCGTAGCCGCTCTTGCCGATAAGGCCCGCGCTCGGCGACGCGCCCGCTTGCAGCATTGCGTCGATCTGCGACCGGCTGAGCTCCTGCTCCTGCTGCTGCTTTTCCTTGATCTCGTCCAGCGCGCCGAGATACCGGTTGTACTCCGTGTTGTCCTGTCCCTGCAAATTGCCGAGGTAGTCCTGCAAGCGGTTGTACTCGCCGAGATAGTTGTTGTACTCGAAATTGCGGTCCGTGTTGTACTGCCCCAACTGGTCGAGATACTTCGCATAATCCAGCTGCTCCTGATTGTTCACCGCCTCAAGGTCGCTGAGCTTCATCTGGTAGTCCTTGAGATACCGCTCATACGCCTGCTGATACAGCGTCGGGATCACGTCAGAGAGCTTTGTCGCGTAGTAGTCGCCCGCTTGCGTCGCCGCGTTCACGGCGTAAGAGCTCGGCCGGCCGCCGCTCGCGGCGCTCGCCTGCGCCAGCGCGTTCGCCGTCGCACGCTCGCCCTCGCGCAGATACGTCTTTTTGTAGCTGCCGTACTGCGGATCGGTCTCCTTGCTCCACGAAAACGGATCGCGGTTGAGCGCCGCGTCCAGCAGCTCCTGCTGCTTCTGCTGGTAGCGGTTCTCGTAGGCCGGTGCATCCTTATAGCTGAACGAGCCGAACGAACCGATCTTGTCCAGCGTGTCGTCGATGCCCTGGGCGTATTTGCCCGTGCTCACATAGCCGCTGCCGTCTGCGCCGCCGGTATAGTTGCCGTAGCTGCTGCGCAGCTGGTTCGCTTTGGCGTTGATGAGCGCGCGCTGTTCCGCCGTCGTCGCGCCCGCGTACTGCTTCTTGAGGTCGAGCACGCTCATGCCGAACTCGGGGTACTTTTTCGCAAGGTCGAGGTCATACTGCGAAAAATTCACATTGCTGCCGCTCGCCGCCTTTTGAAAGTCTTCGTATGTATACGCCATTTTCTTCTCCTCTCTGCTTGAATTTTTACTGCGGGCCTCTGGTAGACTTCAATTCGCTGCCGGTATAGTATTCGCGGTTCATCGAATACACGCGGCACTCGCCCTTGCCCTCGATGCGGATGCGGTAATGGTCCGCGCGCCGCGGCACGATGGGCAGGTAGTAGCTGCGCTTTCTCTCCGGTTTCAGCGTCTGGCCCGCCTGCACCCACTTCCCGTCGGAATCGAACTGCATGAGCACCTTTGCCTCCGCGCCCGCCGCGACCTCGACGCGCACCCACAGCTTCGCGACGCCTTTCTTCACGCCATCGTAGCTCGTACTCTGGCTCGAGCCCTTTTCCGTGAAGTCGCCGGTCTCGGCGAACCACGCGAAGTCGTCCTCGTCCGTGCAGCCCCCCGGCGCGTCGAGGATGTTGCCCGTCAGCGTGATCTCGCCCTCCGCCGTCAGGAAATAGGTGTTCCCCTCAAAGCGGCAGAAGTGCGTCGCGTGCGTCTTGTCCTCGATGTGCCACATGCCCTTGCGCGTGTCATAGACGCAGAGCTTCCAGTCTCCCGCCTCGTCCTGCGCGCTCAGGTAGTATTTGAGCCCGTCGCTGCCCGCGCGGCCATTGCGCAGCCGCGTCATGCCGAAGGCGTCGTGCAGGCTCTGCGGGATACCGCCCGAGTAGATCATCACGCCGGACGAAGAGAGGTACAGCAGCCGCTCGCCCGCAATGGCGAGGCTCCCGCCGCAGCCCTTGGCGACGCCCAGCGTCGCCGAGCCCATCACCTCGAAGTTGGACGGAATGCTGCCGTACACCTTGTAGATGTGGTCCTCCTTGAAAAACACCGGATACCCGAGGAAGCTCACGCAGCCCGTGAAGTCGCCCGAGCTTCCCGTGTCCACGGCGTAGCTGTCGGTCTCAAGGCCCTCGAACACGTTCCAGTTGAAGGGATCGCCGAGCTTGCTCGCGTAGATCGTGCGCCCGTCGCAGCCCCACAGCCGGTTTTCGTTCTCACACAGGTATTCTAAGTCCGGCACCGTGCGTCGAACCGTCAAGTTTCCCGTCTCCGTATAGGCTGTCGTACCGTCGTCGCCGTCCAGCTTGAAGACGTTTTCGTAGAAGTACATCTTGTCGCCGTCGATCTCGCGGATCACCGGCGTCTTGTTGTTCTCCGTGTGCTTCGTGCAGCCCTCGATCGTCACCGCGTCGCCCGCCTTGAAGTAGTCGCTCCATGTGACGCCGCTTGCCTGGATAGTGTTCGCCTCCGCGTCCTCTTCATAGAGCTTGCCGTTCGTAAACGTCAGGCTATTCCCGCTCCACGTGCTCTCAAGGCTGCCGAACTCGCCCGATACCGTGTTGTAGTATGCCTTGTCCGGCAGGATGATGATATAGGCCCCGATGGCGGCGAAGCGCTTCTCGCCCGCCGTCACGTCGCCTTTCTTCACGCCGCCGTAGTAGAAGGCTGTGCCCTCCACCCACGCCAGCGCGTCCCACGCGAAGATTCCGCCGCCGTTTACAAGATTCTTGTAAATTTTTCGCTTTGCGCGTGTCGAAAGCACCGGATAGTAGTCGCTCGTCAGGTTCTGCATGTCCCACAGCCCGCCGTCTCCCGCGCCCAGATTGTGGTCGAGCCCGTAGAATTGCAGCTGCCCACGCTTGCCGATGCCGTCGGCATACGGGACCTCCGGCAGTCTCATTTGACCTCACCGGCCTTCAAGGGCGCGGAGCCTTCCGTGCGCCTGCTCTTTTTGCCTTCCGGCTTCTCCGCGTGCTCGTCCTGCGTGTCTCCCTGCGTCGGCTCCTCCGCCGCGTCGCAGATCATCATAATGTTGCGCAGCT
>ERZ808292.162-NODE-162-length-19802-cov-7.502203_pt1 | contig 19802 bp, 28 predicted proteins | sample MGYA00521275_ERZ808292 | MGnify/ENA primary metagenome ERZ808292 (study PRJEB31516, sample SAMN03275613) | gut metagenome | biome: mammalia-associated habitat; material: feces | host: Papio cynocephalus | place: Kenya | collected 2012-07-26 ... | reverse complement strand
TTTGAAATTGAAGATTATGAAGGTTATAAACCTAAAGATATGATTGAAGCATTTAATGATACTTTAGAGTTAAGTCAATATAACGCTCGTAAACGTAGACAAGGAAAAGAGTTATTATCATCAGTTTTAATATTAATTGGTGTAATCATCTTATTTTTAATGGTTGTAGGAAACTCTGATGGTTGGTTTGGTGAAGGCATTAAAGTTGACATTATTACTGAAGTTATTGATATCGCCGCTTGGGTGTTTATTTGGGAAGCTGTTACTATTTTATTTTTAGAACATTCTGAACAAGCTAAATTTGCTTTAAGAATAAGACAAAAAGTATCGCAAATTGCTATGTATAAAAAAGGAGAAAAGAAGCCTTTAGCAATTGAAAAATCCAAAGCAATATTTGGCAAATGGGAAAATGAAGAAAAAATAAAAAGAGTTGGTAAATACTTTATGTTAATATCAAGTTTTGCTTTTATATTCATGTCTTTCTATTCTTTATATTCTTTATACAAAGAACTTTCTTCTGGAACAATCGAAAATAATTTAATGCCCACATTTATTATTGTAAGTTTATTGTCTGCGATTGTATCTTTACTTGCTGGATTAGGTGGAATATCACGTTATTTAGGAGGAAATGGTAAACTTGGAAAATTTGTTGGACCATATGCAATATTCTTAACAGTTTGCTTTATTGCCTTAATTATATTTGCTATTTCAATAAATGATATTCCTTCGATTATATCAGTAAGTTCCACATTTGTTATTAATCTATTCTATATTGCTGGTTATTATATTGATCGTTACGTTAAATAAATCTGGTATAAAATCCAGATTTTTTTCTGATTTTTAAAAATCCATAACTATATTATTAATGGTGATTGTTGTGGACATTTTTGAAAAAGCAATAAAAAAACAAATTAAATTAAAATACTTAAATATAGCATTAAGAGATAAATCATATGTAACAAAGTATTATGAAATTTATAAAAAGGCTCTTTTAATGCCCACTAATAAGAAATTATCTACGTATGGAGATTGTATTCTTAATTGGGCTTGCGTAATTTTGTTTATTAAATTAAATAAGCCAGGAGCGGAAATAGCCAAATACCGATCTAATAAGTTTTTAGTTGAAGTTGTGGCCAAATATTATGACCTAGATAAATATATTTTAAAAATCGATAAAAAAGAGGCCAATAACTATATTTATATTGAGAAAAAGAATAAATATCTTGCTGACGCTATCGAGGCTATAATTGCAGTAATATTTATCAATCATAAAAACATAAATGAGGTTGTGGAATTATTAAATTTTTGGGTAAATAATCATAAAAATACCTAACATACTCAATATTAAAATAATTGCAACTTACTTTCTATAAGATTATAATCTTATTAGAAAGTAGGTACTTATGATTAATCAATTTTCTAGAACTGAATTATTATTAGGCTCTAAAGCCATTGAAATACTTAAAAATGCGCATGTAGCTATTTTTGGTATTGGGGGAGTAGGAGGATATGTCGTCGAAGCATTAGCAAGAAGCGGCGTTGGTCATTTTACTATTATTGATAATGATAAAGTATCTTTAAGTAATTGTAATCGTCAAATAATTGCCACTACTAAAACAGTGGGATTAGATAAAGTTGATGTTATGAAAGAAAGAATTTTAAGTATTAACCCTGAGGCAATCGTAGACACTTATAAATGCTTTTTTCTTCCAGAAAACCAAGACCAATTTGATTTTACACATTTTGATTATGTGGTTGACGCTATTGATACAGTATCTGGAAAAATTGCGATTATTTTAAAAGCGAAAAAAGAAAACGTGCCAATCATTTCTTCTATGGGAACCGGTAATAAACTTAATCCAATGGCTTTTGTCGTTAGCGATATATATAAAACCGAAATGGATCCATTAGCGAAAGTAATGCGTCATGAATTAAAAAAGCGTCATGTAAAAAAACTAAAAGTGGTCTATTCAAAAGAAAAACCTATCGAGCCTTTAATTAATGAAGATACCCAAAAAGAAATCGCCCATACTTCAAGAAGAAGTGTTCCAGGAAGTAACGCCTTTGTACCTCCTGCTGCTGGACTTTTAATTGCTTCTGAAGTAGTTAAAGACTTAATAAATGCGAAAAAGGAAGATTAAGTTATGATATATTTAGATTACTCCGCAAATTTTCCCGTTAATAATGAAGTATTAGATTATATGTGTGAAGTAGAATTAAAATATTATGGTAATTATAATTCATCACATAAACTAGGACTATTAAGTAAACAAAAATATCAAGAAATGGATAACCATATCAAAAATATTTTAAAACTTGATGACAATCATGAAGTTATATATACAAGTTCAGCAACGGAATCAAATAATTTAGCAATTTTAGGAGTTGCAGAATCTTACTCAGGCTTTGGTAAAAAAGTATTAGTTAGTGAATTAGAGCATAGTTCTATTAATGCCACTTTAGGATATCTTAAAGACAAAGGATATCAAATAGAATTTATTAAAACATTAGATACTGGCTTAATTGATTTAGCTGATTTAAAAGAAAAACTAACTAAAGATACAATTTTGGTTATTATTACTTTAGTTGATGGAGAAGCCGGTATAATTCAAGATTATAAAAGTATTGCTAATATCATTAATACGAATCCTAATGCACACTTTTTAGTTGATGCCACGCAGGGTGTAGGAAAAATCGATATAGATTTTAATCTCATTGATTTAACATCCTTCACTCCACACAAATTTGGCGGTATTGTTGGTTCTGGTTGCTTAATCAAAAAGAAAAGCACAGTTCTTTCTCCATTATTCCATGGTGGAGCAAGTAATACTATTTATCGAAGCGGGTCCGTGCCTCTTGGTATCATAGCTAGTATAGAAAGGGCCCTAGATTTAAGATTTAAAAATATGAAAGAAAATAATCTTAAAACAAAAAATATTAATGAATACTTATTATCTAAACTAAAAGAAATGGATAATGTAATTATTAATTCATCTAACTATCCTTATATTGTTAATATTTCATTAAAGAATAAATTAGCAAAAGATAGTGTTAACTATTTAAATGAGCATGATATTTGTATAAGCCAAAAATCAGCTTGTTCAATAAAAAATACGCCGTCAAAAATCATTATGGCTATTTATAAAGATAAGAAAAGAGCTTTATCATCATTCCGTATTTCTTTAAGTGAATTAGTCATAAAAGAAGAAATAGATGCGTTTATTAAAGTTTTAAAGGAGTTGTAATTATGGAACATAAACCAATTGATGAATATGAAAGATCCATTACCGTTAAATACCGCGCTAAAATATGGTCAAAGTTTGTTGCTGGTATTAAGCAATATAAATTAGTGGAACCCAATGATCATATTTGTGTTTGCATTAGTGGTGGAAAAGACTCAATGCTTATGGCGCGTCTTTTCATGCAATTAACTAAACACTCTGATTTTGATTTTAAAGTTAGTTACTTAGTTATGAATCCTGGATATAACGAAATTAACCTTCAAACCATTAAAAATAATTTAGAAAAGTTATCAATTCCGGCAAAAATTGTGGAAACAGATATTTTCGAAATTGCTAATTCTCAAGATCGTAGTCCATGTTTTTTATGTGCTAAAATGCGTCGTGGTGCATTATATAATTTTGCACGTGAAATGGGATGTAATAAAATAGCCTTAGGTCATCATTATGATGATGTTATTGAAACTACTTTAATGAATTTATTAAATTCTGGTAGTTTTCAAACAATGCTTCCAAAATTAAAATCTACTAATTACCCAGGAATGGAATTAATTCGTCCAATGTATTTAATTAGAGAAAAAGATATTATTTCTTGGAAGAACTATCATAATTTAAAATTTATTCAATGCGCATGCCGATTTACAGAAAATTGCGCAATTTGTGATAATGGTGGTGGAGGATCTCAAAGATACGCCACTAAACAGCTAATTAAAGATTTAGTCAAAAATTATAATCCGCAAGTAGAAAAAAATATTTTTAAAAGTGCTGATAATGTTACACTTGATATGATTTTAGGATATAAAAGGAAAGGAAAGCATTATAGTTATCTTGATAATTATGATAATAAAGATGAAGATAACGAAAATAAATTTTAATTATGGAAATTAATGAATATCAAAAACTTGCTCTCCGTACATTAAATAAAGATCTTGATAAAAAGGACATACTCATTAATAGTGTGATGGGATTATGTGGAGAATCCGGAGAAGCAATCGATTTAGTAAAAAAACATCTGTATCAAGAACACGAGTTAGATAAAGAACGCTTTGCTAAAGAATTAGGCGATATTGCTTGGTATTTAGCAGAAGCCGCTCATGCAATTGATATGGATTTAGATGATGTTTTTAAGATGAATATTGAAAAATTAGAAAAAAGATATCCAAATGGATTTAATCAAAGCAAATCCATTAATCGTGATAAAAAAGATTTATAAGTGGAGGTAATAATATGGATTCATTAGAAGAATTAACAAAAGAAATTAAAGATTTCGTTGATCAAAGAGATTGGAATCAATTTCATACACCAGCCAATTTAGCAAAATCAATATCGATTGAAGCAAATGAATTATTAGAATGCTTTCAATGGGATGAAGTTAATTATAATATGGAAAATGTTAAAGAAGAACTTGCCGATGTAATAAATTATTGCATTCAAATGGCTACTGTTTTAAATCTTGATATAAAAGATATTGTATTAACTAAATTAAAGAAAAATGCTTTAAAATATCCCGTTAATAAATGCAAAGGTAAGTCAACAAAATATAATCAACTATAGCTAATAAAAAAGGAGTAGCGGCGCTACTCCTTTTTATCATTATCGTCTTTATCTTCTTTATTTTCATTATTTTTTTCTCCATCAATCACATCTTTTAAGTGATTAATGAAATTATCTAATTCTTGTTTTTGCTCTTCCGTTAAGTTATCACTAGAACGCATTTGTTTATATATTTTATTCATATTATTAAAATTGCTTGCACTTAATTCATCAAACATCGCTGCATATGTGTTTTCTTGAATAAGTAATAAATCCGGAAGAAGAATAGCAATTCCAATTACGCTTAAAGCACAACTGACTGGAATAGCAAAATTTAATAAATTAGTGAAATAACATAATACAACTCCACCAGCAAATAGAAGAGGTATTAAGATGATTTTATACCATTCTTTACCATAAACAATCTTATAATACTGATTTTTATAATGCGGAAATACATCTTTAAATATTGGCTTATCTTTGCCATTAGGAAGCGAAGCACTTATTCTACATAAAGCATACAAAGCATTATGAAGCATTTTGTAAATAAAGAACATAAATCCTGCACCATAACCAATTGTAGTGGTTAAATACATTACGAAGTTATATGTTTCAACATCGTTATTAGCAAAAGCACTGATATTACTATAAATATTTTGAGCATCAGAATTTTGAATTACTAAGATTAGTCGAGAAATGTATTCGTTATAACTTGGCGTTAAATATAAAATTCCTAAAGTTAAACTACTAACAAGAGCATAAATCAATAAAGCAAGCAAAACATTAGCTAATGTGCGAAATGGAATACGACAATTAGGGAAAAATCCTAAACGCATTGCCGAATTAAATGTTTTACGATTAAATGGCAAATTATCAAGTTGCATAATTGTCATTTGCATAGCAATAAAGTAAGGTAATACTAAAAAAGGAAATAAAATAATCGCTATATAACCAATTAAAGCATCAAGAAAAATAGTAATAAAACAAGTAATGATAAACCCAAAAACCATTGCATAAATTGGACCACGATATTTTACTTTTTTTTCTTTTGCTTTTTTAAATACTTCATCCATAAAATAACCTCGATTCGAACTATAATATAAATTATTTTTATATTATAATCAAGTAAAGAAGAAATATTTTAAAAAGCAAAAGAAAAGTTGTGCCGAAGCACAACTATTTCATAATGCTATATTCCATACCTTCTGCGACTTCGATTTTTTCTGATATTGTCAAGGCTTTAGAATAAATTGAATATTTAATATTATTTTCCACATAAATTAAGTAATTGTTTTTAGAATATGCTACACCGGTAAGAACACTTTCTAAAGTGCCATCTATTTCACTTACAACCATCTCTTTATTCGGCTCAATGATTGATTGCACCACTGTAAAGGCATCTTCGCCTTCATATACTAATATAACAACTTCGCTACCATCAATAGTGCTTGTTGTTTCTTCTTTCATTGTAGCACTAATATTGGCACCTGTTGGATACATTGGGAATTCTTGATCACCTTTAGAAGTACTTTCACTCAAATTACTTCTGGATGTATCCATATTGTTTTTAACTTCAAAATATCCTTCTTCAAATTTTGGACTAAAATCAACTTTAGAGAAATTAATTTTAACTAAAGCCTCGTTATTAGCGCCATAAATATTAATATATTGCGGAGCTAAATCACTAGTAAGCTTTGTATCTTGTTTAATCCAAGTCGGATTATTTTTATAAGTTGGATTTGTTGATAAAATGTAGCCGTCATCAACTTTTTTAATATCATGTTTTGTTTCAAAGCCACTTAATATTGATTGATATAAATATGGTTTTGGTGAATTTGTTGGCCAACCACTATTGAACTTATAAACTTGATTTAAAGTTGGTGTCAAAACAAATACGCCATCCTTATTTTTAATAATGATTTGTTCTTGATTAACATTTTGATCTTTAATAGATACACGGAAGTTATCTCCATCATCTGTTTTTTGATAATCGGTTGTGACAAAGTAATTTCTTGTATTATCACCATTTTCCATATCCATAGTTAATTCCATGTGATAACAAGTTAAGTCACTAGTCTTTTTTTCTAAAGCGGAAGAAATATCACTTTTAGAAAAGAACAGCTTCCATCCCGCTAAAACAATCACTCCTAATACAATAACACCTATAATAATTTTCTTTAACATAATTCCACCTCCTTATTATTTATGATGCTAGTATTTAAAATAGAATGAATAATTTTAAATTTTTTGCACATATTAATAGTGAATTGGAGGTTAACTATGAACGTCTTAGAGAAAATCGCTCTTGTTTTTACAATTATTGGTGGTATTAACTGGGGATTAGTTGGAATTTTTGACTTTAATCTAGTAGAAGCGATATTTGGAGCCGGAAGTGTTGTTACAAGAATCATCTATATTGTTGTAGCGGTTTCTGCCCTCATAAATATTCTCTTATTATTCATGCCACTTGATGAAAATCGTGAATATGAATATAAGAATGACGACTATCCAAGAAAAAGAGCTACTAATTAAAAGACTGCTCAAATAAGAGGACTACATAAAGACGATAAATATAGTCGGACATATGTAGTCCTTTTCTATTATAAAAGAAAAAACTACCTAGATTTTACTCTAGCAGTGTTTAGAGGATCGTTCTGATGATTAATCAAGAACTAATATTTATATCTCTATATGACGTAGATATCAACTTATTGAGTCTTAACACTATTAATTTTATTTTTATAATGTATAACTATCTTTTTGATGAATTCCTGTATTATTTTATCCGTCAATTCATTTATCTCAGTGTATTTCTTAACTAAATTAATTAGATAAGATGCATTGGGATATTTTTCATTTTTAGTATCTATAAATGTTTTTAATTCTTTAATTCTAGATTCTAAGCCTTGTTAAAGAAATTAATTTTAGAAAAAAAACGTGTTGTTGAAATCAATTTAGCTATTTCTAATTTTCCATTTATTAAAATGATATCTGATTTTGATTTTTCTTATCAACCATCTATTTCTAAAAATCAAATATTAGATTTAGCTTCTCTTAGATTCATTGAATCTTTTGAGAACATTATGCTCATCGGTTCTTCAGGAGTTGGTAAAACTCATCTCGCTACTGCAATTGGTATTGAAGCTTCAGCTAATCATGTCTCTACTTATTTTATTCATTTCCAAAGTTTAATCGCTAAGATTAAAAAAGCAGTTGCTGAAAATAAAGTTGATCATTTTGTTAAATCTTATGCAAAATATAAATTACTTATTATTGATGAACTTGGCTATCTTCCAGTAGATAAAGTATATGCTTCTGTTTTCTTCCAATTAGTCGCAGCTAGATATGAAAAGAAATCAACTATTATTACTACCAATCAACCATTGTCTAAATGGGGTGAAGTTCTTGGTGATCCTGTCCTTGCTAACGCTATTATTGATAGATTAATTCATCATTCTACAATAGTTAAAATTACAGGTAAGTCTTATCGTATTAAAGATAAACTCATCGATATTGAACAACAAGTCAAAAATTTCGAGCCGAACCCTTAAGGGTTATATCATTATTGCTTATTAAACGATAATTACCTACATTTTCAACCGATAAAAAACTACACAAAATTATTGACAATTACATTTCATCTCCTTCACTAGATAAGGAACGAAAGCAAGAAAACATCCATATAAAACTTCAATTTTTTTCTCATATAAAAAGAGAAAAACAATCATGAATAGTAAACACTTCGACATAACTTTTTCTTTTCTCCTGACTCTAAGACGACATTTATAAACAAAAAGTTCGGATTTTAAAAATCAAAAAAAACAACTAAGCAAATGAGCCTAATGAAACCAATTTCGCAAAAATAAATTTATTTAAGTTAATTACTTGACTTGCAAAAATGAAATTGATATGATGTATGTGGCTTTAGAATTGTAAAGCCTAGGAGGTATCGTTCATGGAGGGGTTTAAGGAGCGAGTAAAAAGTTTGATGGAACGCGACAATATTTCACAAAAAGAATTAGCTAAACTTTCTGGAATATCCGAAGCTTCCGTTAGTAGATATCTATCAGGTGATTTAAGACCTAGAATGGATATTCTAACTAATATTGCTAAAGTATTTAAGGTAAGCACATCTTATTTGGTTGGCGAAGAGGATAATGTGGTTGAATCAGATGCATATGAGGAAACCATATGTATTGTAACTCGTAACAAATCAAAATTAGATGATGCGCAAAAAGCAGAAATCATTAAGATTTTGTTTGGAGGTAAGTAATGTATCATAGTAGTAGTGATTATCAAAATGTAGATAAGATGGCATTGAGACTAAGAATTGATTATGGCCATTTTGAAAAGTGTCTTGATGTTTTTAAATTAGCCAAACAACTCAATGTAAACATCATCAAATATTCTTCGTTAACAAGTGAACAGTTGAAAACTATATCAGGTAAAGAGGAATTAAACGATGGTTTTACAATTATAAGAAAGCAAAAAAGACAACAGTATAAATTCTACATTTTTTATAATGACTCTATAGGACCAGCAAGAATAAGATTTACGATTGCGCATGAGATTAAACATGTTGCATTTTTAGAAGAAAATCAAACTGAAAAAGATGAAGACTTAGCTAATCATTTTGCAAGATATATTCTCGCCCCAACATGTCTTGTGATGCCATATGTTGGACGATTTTCTGTGGCAGAATTAGTTTCTGATTTTGACATTTCATATGAAGCGGCTAGTAATGCATATAATGCAGCGGAAAATAGAATTTTAAGTAGCAAGTCAGAATTAACTGATTATGAGAATGAATTTATCGCTAATTTATAGGGAGCGTTAAATAAAAAAACTCAAGCCATTGCAGTGGTTTGAGTTGTTAAGACAGCATGTTGTGATGCCACCTTCAGCAAGTACATTATGGCACAACTGTCTTAAACAAATCAAGCCTTTTAAATTTTTTCATTAAAAAGGCAAAGAATTAAGAACAGGAGGTGCAAGAATGCACATAAAATTATTTGATTTTTTAGAAATTGTTTTATGTTTATATTTGCTAACTCCTTCATTTGATGGAGGTAGTTTATGGCAAGGTATAATGTAAGAAATGGTTTCAAAGACATCTTTGGTGTCTATTTACTTGAATCACTTTCTTTTGAAGGTGATTATGATATGCCTGTAATCGGTTGTTTTGATGATATTAGTAAAATAGACTTTTTATCATTATATTCAGATTTACAGGATTATCAAAAGACAGACAATGCATGCGTTTGTTTTTACCAGTATGACCATGTATTTGATGGAGTTCATGAACTTTATAATTCTATCATCTATCAAGACGAAAAAAGATTAAAAATGTTTCGTGAGAGATTTAAAAATGTTAAATATATAGTAGGACCTGATTATTCACTTTTTGGTGATTTTCCAGTTGCTCTTCAAATATTTAATATCTATAAATCAAGAGTATGCATGGCTTGGTTAAAAGACAATACAAATGCAATTATTATTCCTAATATAAGATGGACTTTTGATTTTAGTTATAAGTTCACTTTTGATGGAATAATGAAAGGTTCTAATATTGCTATTAGCACATTGGGACAAATCCGTGATAAGGATAATAAAAAAATGTTCTTTGATGGGTTTAAAGAAATGATTGATAGAATAGAACCTAAAGCAATACTGGTTTACGGCTTTGTAACTGAATCTAATTTTGATGAAATCTTTGGGTATGCTGAATCTAAAGGCATCAAAATTATTATTCCTCATTCTAAGATTGATATGTATAAGAAGGAGGATGCGATTTATGGGACAAGGTAGTAAGTTTAGCAATGGCTCAAGAGGAAATGGGCTTGGGACAAAGGGCGGGCAAGTTAATCTTCAAAATGAAAAGAAAGCCATCATAAAAAAAGACCCGTTGCTTGAAGAATTAATAAAAAGTGGTGTTAAAATAAATCCTAAAGATGTTGTTTTTACCGCAAAAGACAAAAGCGGACAAGTTGTATGGCTTGAAAACGGAAATGCTAATAAAGGATTGGAACACATCAAAAAGCATACTAATGATTTTGTTGCTAAGCACAATATACAAGAAAAACATTTGGTTGGTCACCTAAAAAATGTAATAAAAAAAGGTGTTGTTATACATTCTCAAGAAAAGGTTTTAATAAATGGAAAACTTGGACTAGAAAAAATATATTTATATAAGGGAAAGTATTATACACTTGGAGCCATAGGAACCAATGGATATATTGTTTCAATGTATCCAATAGATGGAGGTAAGTAAAATGAAAATAATTAAATTAGAATTGGATTTTTTAATTGGACCTATTATTAAAGATGTATTTAGTACTAGTAAAAATAAATTAGTTACAGGTGTAGATATTATTGATAATGATTTAGATTTAAATGATTTAAACGATAAAGCTTCTGCTTTGTATAGCTCATTCTATGAATTTGATAAAGATGAAGCATGTAGATTTAATAATACATTAGCAAAGGAACATCTAGATGAATTAAAAGAATTAATTAATAAGATTAAGAATAGACTCAACACATTAAATGATGGAACATTTGAATTAAATGATTTAGTATCTGAACAACTTCACGAATTGGACTTACAATAACAAAAAAAGCTCACTGCAAAATGGATATAATGTATATTCAACTTAGTGAGCTTTTATTCTTTTCTATTTATATTTTCTTTCTTTAACTAATCTAAAGAAAGTGCCACGAGATACACCAGCTAATTCGGATGCTTTAGTATTAATTATTTCATGATTAATAGTACTTATCTAATATTTCATTGGTGTTAGAAGGCATGACTGCTTTAGGTCTACCAAATTTAACACCTTTTTCTTTTGCAATCCGCATTCCTTCGGCTTGTCTTTCTTTAATATTATTTCTTTCATTTTCAGCAACAAAACTTAACACTTGAAGTACTATATCAAAAATAAATTTAGTAACTAGATTTTTACCTTCTATTCTAGTATAAAGTAATGACATATCAAGTACCTTAATATCAGCACCAATTGTTTTTGTGATGTGACCCAATTCTTCCAACATCATATGATAATTTCTATCAAGACAATCTATTAATTTAACAATTAGTAGGTCGTCCTTTTTTTCTTTATTAACTTCTAGTCAATTTTATCGTATTGTCTATGCGTCATGTGCTCTAATAAGCAGTTTTTTTAAAACTTAATTTTGTTTAAATCAAATATAGCTTTTTGAAGTTGTTCTTCATTGATTTTTCCAATATCTTCATTTTCAAATCTTGCAATTGCTTTAGCAAGATTTTTTTCTTTAACAATAATGTTATGCCTATTAAATTCAATACTTTCATTTACGACACAATCATTATTAACAATAATAATCGAAACAAACATATCTCGTTCAATGCCACTTATAAGAGAAAGTTTTTCTTCTCTTATATCATTTTTTAATAATGGATTATCGATATATGTCCTTTTGTCTTTCGTTTTGCATAATAGCCATGATTCATCATGCGGTTTTCCCACAATTCCCATTGTCCAATATTTGTCAGTGATGCAATAAATATATTTTTCACCAAACAATAGATGATCAAAATGAGCTTGACTATTTTCATCTATTTTAAAATAGAAGTTGTTAATAAGACGATAATCTTTTTTATTAACGATTTTATAAATAGTACGATAATATTTATAGCGAAAGAAACGACGATATAAATATTTATTAAGCGGATAAGATATTAATAAATAAATCGCTAATACGATTGCAATAACAATTAAAGCAATTGTTAATTCTGGCGTCATAATTATTCAGCAATCTCTAAAGCAATCTCAATCATTTTCTTAAGATTCAATTGACGTTCTTCAGCAGTTGCTTTTCCTTCCTTAATAAAATGATCGGTAACACTTAATAAACATAAAGCTTTCTTGCCTAAATTTGCGGCTGTGGCATATAAAGCGTATGATTCCATTTCCACACCCATGCAACCCATTTCCGCCCATTTTTTCCAAGAGTTATCATTATAGAAATTATCACTTGATAAAATATTACCAACATGAACTGGGATATTAAGTTCTTTAGCTTTATCATAAGCCGCTTTAGTTAATTCAAAATCCGAAATAGCGCTATAAACGCCATCAACTCCATATTGTTTTGCCCAATTAGAGTTTGTACAAGCACCTGAACAAATTAACACATCAAATAAACTGATATACTCTTTGTAAGATCCACAAGTACCAATACGGATAATAGTTTCCACGTTATAATATTTATAAAGTTCATAAGAATAAATTCCAATTGAAGGCATTCCCATACCAGAAGCCATAACTGAAACTTTTTTTCCTTTATAGTAGCCAGTGTATCCAAAGATATTTCTTACTGAAGTTACTAATTTAACATCAGTTAAAAATGTATCAGCAATAAATTTTGCACGTAAAGGATCTCCTGGCATCAATACTGTTTTTGCAAAGTCGTTCGCGTTCGCGCCAATATGTGGTGTAGACATAATTTTTCCTCCTATAAACTATTATTAGTTTAGCATATAAAAGGCGTTTTATTAAGTGATTTCTATTTTTTCATCGCAATAGTTTTTAATGATGAACATTCATAATTTGTAATTAATGTTCGTTTATGATTATATTCTTTTCTAGCAATGTCGCATAATTTATCAACTATATCTACCATAGTTATCTTTTGATTTTTAAATAAATAATAGCTTAACGATCCAGGAATAGAGTTTATTTCATTTAGGTATAGTTTTTTGTTTTTAGTATCATATAAAAAATCAAATCTTACTACACCCAAGCAATTAAATTCTTTAAATGCTTTAGTGGCATATTCTTTAATTTCATTTTGAAGATTTTTAGTTATTCGAGCAGGAATAATATGCCCAGAATACTTTGATTGAAATAGCTCATATTTATCTTTAAAAGTTAATATTTTATCTTCCATATTTACTAACTCTATATCGCTAATAACTTGTTTAATATTATCACCTAAAATAGCAATATTTAATTCTTTTAAATTTGGCACAACCTTTTCGACAATTACTTCTTCATCATATTCAAAAGCCGTATTTAAGTGACTTTGATATTCATCATAATTATTAACTTTTTTTACACCAATAGAAGATCCTAAATGACTTGGTTTTATTACAAGCGGAAAGTCAAATCCATCAGGTATAACTATGTCTTGAGCTTTCGATAACTTAAAACAATCAACAACTGGTACACCTAAATTACGTAAGATAATTTTTGAATAATACTTGTCTTGAATTAAAGCCGAAGCTATTACACTTGAAGAAGTAGATGGAATATGCATAAAATCAAATAATGCCTTAAGTGTTCCATCTTCTGTTCCTGCACCATGAAAGCAAAGTAAGGCAACATCAATATCTTCATAATGCAAGCCATATTTAAATTGATAATATCCTTGGCGAAAAACAAATTCACCTTTTATAAACTTATGTTTATTCTCATAATTATCTTTATTAAGTAGTGCTTTACCAGTATAAAAAATATTATCATGACTAATGTAGATAGGAATAAAAGATGTTTTGTGTTTATTTAATTCTTCCATTACAAACAAACTAGTGACAACCGAAATATCATGCTCTAATGAATCTCCACCATAAACAACCGCAACTTTTTTCATATTAAAAATCCCCCTATTTTAGAAAATCTTTTTCCGCTCGCGAACAAAGCAAAACATAATTTAACTTTTTCTTTTTTAAAAATAATAAGCCTTCTTGATATGTGGCACATTTCTTATATTTCTTTCTAGATTTTTCTAATCCTTCTATTAATTTTTCATTACTTGAGGCTAAAACAATAATCTCATCAAATACTTTAAGCATTTGACCAATTTCATAGTTTTGTTTATCCCCACTAGATCCTGCTTCAATTATTCCATTTAAAATAATTCCTTTTTTACCACTAAAACCTCCAACAATATTAATTGCTTCACTTAATCCCAAGTAATTAGCGTTATATGAATCATCAATGTAAGTAGTGGTATTTGTTGAAGTTACACTCATTCGATGTTGTTCGGGTTTAATTAAAGAAAGTCTTTTAAAAATATAATCAAATGATAAACCTAGATATTCGGACACTTTTATTGCCCCAATTAAATTTGTAAGCTGATATTTTCCTAATAAATTAACTGTACACTTGTTATTTTTATATATAAACTCTGTTCCGTTAATAGAATAAGTTATATCACTAACATCATTAAGACTATAAGGATGCGCTACTTTTTTATAATTTTTATCTAAATCCATATATGGTGAATCTTTATTATAAAACATACCATTCGGATCACTTACTTCATCAAATAAGCTTAATTTTTCTTTTTGGATATTTTCAATAGTTTTAAATGTGGTTAAGTGCATTTCTCCAATTGCGGTAACAATTCCAATTGTTGGACGAAACATTTTAAAGAACTTTTTCATTGTATTCGGAGCATCAACACCTAATTCTAAAATCAGAATATCTTCATAAGGTGTTAAATTGTTGTTAATAAATTTACAAATTCCTAAAGGAGTATTAACTGAACCAGGTGTTTTTAAAACATTATATTTACCGCATAATAAATAATACAAATAGTTTTTAAATGATGTTTTACCATAACTTCCAGTAATGGCAATAATTTTCAAATTTTTAGCGTTATTAACTTTTCTTTTAACTTGCCTTATATAGTGCGAACGAATAATTAATTCTATTGGTAACAATATATAATTAGAAATAATTGTTAACGATGATTGAAAAATAATTAATAAAAACATTAAAGAATAAGTTATATAATTGATATTTATTAAAGAAATAAGCGGAAGTAAAGAAGAAAACATTAATAAAGTTATACTTCGTCTAGTAAATTTAAATAAAATCTTTTTTAATTCTATTAATTCAAATATCAACGCTATTAAAACTAAAATATTTGCTATCAATGGATTATAAAAAATAAAGCCAAAGGAAATAAACAAAAAAGCAAATGGCACAAGTTTTAATATATTTTTATTCCATTCTTTATATCTTTGTTTTTCTAATAATATCATTCTACGAGCATCATAATACTGGCTTATAAATAAACTGGTTTTAAAATATAAAAATCCAATCATTACAATATAAGATAAGACATATATTAATATTTTCATTTTTAGCAAGTCTCCCTTATGATAGCTAATATTAAATTAGCAATAGCATTTACATTTAAAAGATAAGCAAAATGGTCACCATTAATGACTATTAAATGAGAATTAGGACAATATTTATTTAATTTTTGCATTTGTTTATATGTTATCTCTTGATCGTTATTTCCATAAACGATATAAATCTCATTTGATAAAAAAGATAATTCTTTCCTATTCAAATAAGAATTTACAATATTTAAAAATGTAAGGCGATTAATTCCGTTTGTTGATTGATAATCGCGACTTCCTTTTAAAAATGTGGGGATATTTTTTATTATTTTTACTTTTTTTAAGTTCTTAAATATTTTATATAGCATTATTTTAAAAAACTTTTTTATACTAAAACTAGGTTTTATTATGCTAGGCGCAAGAAGTAATAAAGTAGTGGGATGTTTTAAAGCATAAAATCCCGCTAATTTACCGCCAAAAGAATGACCAACTATAATATCTGGAATAAAGTTTTCTCTATCTAATACATCTTCAATATAAGTAACATAATCGTTAATAGTATATGGCTTATTTAAAGGATTATTTTCATTACCTGGTAAATCTATAATTATATAGTTCGCAGTATTTTGTACTCTTTTTGCTAATGGGTACATCATTTCTTTATTTTGACCATAGCCATGAAGAAATAATATATTTGCTATCCCTTTAAGTTTTTGCTTATGCTTTATGATGTTTTTCATGTGCATCCTCCAATATACTTTTAAGATAAGAATAAAAATGATATAATATATAAAAGTATATGAGAAAGGAGTAAGCAAAAATGATATTTGACAAGTCTTTAAATATTAATTCTCTTTATATTATTGCTATTGTTGCGCTTATTATTGGTGCTTTACTTTTTTTCCTTTCTTGCTTTATCCATGTAAAAAAAGGATATACCGCTATTATTGAGAAAATGGAAGTATATCATGGAACTTATAAATCTGGATTCTATTTATTTGCGCCTTTTGTTTATCGTCGTGTTGGTATGTATAAAAATGAACCAACTGAGTTTGAGATTTCAATTTGTGAAAAAATAATTAGAATTAAAATACAAATCATGGATTTTAAAGAATATCATTACTCTCACAAATATTATGGCGATATCGTAAATGATTTACAAAATAATCATTATGAATCTATTGACCAATACATTAATAATTTACAAGAATCATTGATTAGTATTGGTTGTTCCTTGGTAAAGTAGGTGGTTTTATGATGTTAGAGGCATTTAATATTTCCTATCATACGCATATATTTATTTGGCTAGGAATATTTATTATAAGTTTATTATTAGAGTGCTTATCCAAAAAAACAGTAGCGCTATGGTTTAGCGTTGCTGCAATCGCAGGACTATTAATTGCGATGCTTAGAATCGAATTTAAAGTTCAATTTATTGCTTTCTTAATAATATCAATTATTTTAATTGTTATTAACGAATGCTATTTTCAAAAATTGGACATTAAAAATAAAAATGAAAAAGGAGAATAGAAATGGAAAAAACCGCAGTTGAGATTATTCTAGATGAAAACAATGAAGAAAATATCACTTTAAGTTTTGGTGATAATGATGAAGAAATCGAATTTGAGCAAGTTGCTGTTGTAGAATTAGACGATGATGTATTTGCTGTTCTTCATCCTCTTGATGCAATTGATGGCATTGAGGAAGAAGAAGTTCTTGTTTTTAAAATAAACAAAGAAAATAAAGCAATTGAATTAGTAGAAGATCCAGATATTATTGATGAAGTTATTGATGCTTGTTTAGATGATGAGGAGGAATAAAAATGGATAATGAATCTATGAGCAATCAGCCTAAACGAACTGCCGAATTTGTCGTATCAATTATTTTAACTGTTATTGGTATATTGATTTTTCTTTATGCAATGTTTATTTATGTGACTATCTTAGATTTAATAAAAAATCCAGAAGCCAATTCTTCTGGTCAAGCACTTGGTTTAATTGTCCTCATACCATTTTACTTTATTGTTGCAGGAGCTTCATCTGTTCCAACAATAATTAGTTTTATCGTTTCTATTTATAATCTAATTAAAAAAGGACAAAAATGGGGTAAGGTAATTTTAATTATTAATGTGGTTGTTATTATATTAATAATACTTAGCATTATAATACTTCTTGCTAGTGGGGGAAGCCAAAGCGGAGCAAGCACAAGTGCAAGTACTTCAATGGTATAAAAATTAATTTTCGCTTATATATTAAAAAAGCACATCACTGTGCTTTTTTTGTTTGCTAATTATTAATTAATCTTTTGTATCAAAATAATCTTCTAAAACACGATAAATGTTGTCTAACGCTACCGCGACTAATTCACCATTTGCAGCAATAGAAATACGTCCAGTCTCTTCAGAAACTACAATAGTAATTGCATCAGTTGCTTCACTGATTCCCATCGCAGCACGGTGTCTTGCTCCATATTTACCCGCTAAAGGTTTGGTAGTAGGAGTATAATAAACACTTGCGGAAACAATAATACCATCTCTAATTACAATCGCGCCATCATGCAAACGTGTTCCTGGATAGAATATTGTTTGAATAATTTCTTTTGTAACTGGAGCATTAATAATTGTTCCTGTCTTAATATAATCTTCTAAAGAATCTTTTCTTTCAAATGTTATTAATGCGCCTGTTTTTGTTTTTGATAAACTACCAACAGCATCGCAAACAATAGTTAACAATTGATCTTGGTCGATTAAAATTTTATCTTCGCTGTTTTTACCACCAAACCATTTAAATGTTTTTACAGTTTTAGATGGATTAGCCACATAATTACGAAATGCACCAGCATTGATTAAACCAACAACAGATATAAATAATAGTAATCCAAATGAAATTACTATGGCTGTTACATTTAACTTAAACGCTAAACAAACAAGTGCAGCAGCACCAAAAACTCCGATAATAGTACGCACCAAAGTACGCTTAAAAAGTACAACTCCAACAGCAATAAGCAATACTATTAAAATTGCGCTTAATATAAAATCTATATTTGATATATTTTCAATAAAATTTGTAGTTTCTAAATACATAAATTTACCTTCTTTACTCCTTTTAACTTAAAAGTTAAACATGTACTATTTAATTTTATTAAAAGAAAGCAACAATGTAAATAAAATATTGCAATTTTTATGAAAAAAATTAACATTTTCCTACAATTTTTTGTGATTTATAAATTCTTTTGTTTCTTTAGCAATTTTATTGTACTCATCTAAAACTTTTTTTGCACATAATATAAAATCTTCATCTAAAAAGTTTTTGTTTTCTTTGATAAAAGTCATTGTTTGATATATACCCATATCAATGGTTTTTAATACTTCAATGCATAATGAAAAATCATCTTTACAGCATGTTTTCATTTTACACATACATACTGCCATTTTTTGCATAACACTTAAGTTATTGCCATCTTTACCTATTTGAATAAGTTCTTTAACTTCTGTTTCATGTTTAGAAATTCTTTCTATAATTCCATTTATAAACTCTTTTGTTTCTAAAACATTTGACTTACTTGCATAAACGCGAAATACCGCTGCCGCCATATGTAAATAAGATAAAAACTTATTCATTTCTTTTTCTTTATTCATTATAATCACCTAATAAATAGTTTGAATCATAATGAATATTTTTATGCGAATAAGTTTCAATAAAGCAAAAAAAAGACGAGTCTGGAGCAGCTGTTCCTATAGATATAAAACTAAGGTCCTGGCCGCTAATATTTAATCCAGGTCCTACGTCACTATTATTATATACTTAGATATTCAAAGTTCAACAAAAAATAAAAGATATGCTTTGGCACAGCTGTTTATTAGATTACTAATATCTAGGCTGTTTTTTCGCCAATAACACATCCAAAGTGATTATATA
>ERZ808292.161-NODE-161-length-19945-cov-8.344997_pt1 | contig 19945 bp, 10 predicted proteins | sample MGYA00521275_ERZ808292 | MGnify/ENA primary metagenome ERZ808292 (study PRJEB31516, sample SAMN03275613) | gut metagenome | biome: mammalia-associated habitat; material: feces | host: Papio cynocephalus | place: Kenya | collected 2012-07-26 ... | reverse complement strand
TGATGGAAATGATGATGGAAATGTTGTTGTTAATTATATATCTAGAGATTCGTTCCCATCTTTAAATGATTTATCAGTACCGGCAAATAGAACATTAACCGATAAACAAATTAAAGCCGGAAAATATTCAAAACAAGAAGCAGAAGCTTGGGATAATGCCACAACTGATAGTTATAACAATCAAGTTTTTAATGAAAAAGTAACTTGGAATAAGAATAATAACTTATCAATTACTGATAGTAAGGGTAATATCACAAAATTAGGTTATGAATTAGGTGCAGATTATAATAATGAAAAATGGAATGATTTGCTTGATCAATTATCTATTGAAGAAGTAGTTAATATGGTTAGTAATGGTTATGCATCAAGCAAAGAATTATCATCAATTGGTAAACCAAAATTATTTGATTATGATGGTCCAATGCAAATTAAAGGATTTACGGGTAAGCCACGTGGAACAGGATATCCAAGTGAACCAGTATTAGGACAAACATGGAATAAACAATTAGCGAAAAACTATGGCTTAAGTTTTGGTAAAGAAATGAATGCTTTAGGCGTTAATGGTTTATATGGATTTGGTTGTAATATTCATAGAAGTCCAATTTGTGGTAGAAACTTTGAATATTTATCAGAAGATAGCTATTTAACAGGAGCAATGTTAACTAATGCTGTAATTGGTATTCAAAACACAGGTAGATATGCTTATATTAAACACCTTGCTTTAAATAATGGTGAAGCAAGAAGAGTAGGTGCCTTTACTTGGTGTACAGAACAGGCATTAAGAGAAATATATTTAAAACCATTCCAAATGGCTATCCAAGAAGGAGACTGTGTAGCGTTAATGTCTTCTTATAACCGTGTAGGTGCGAATTGGTCAGGCGGTAGTGTTGGTTTAATCGACGCTATTGTAAGAAAAGAATGGGGCTTTAAAGGAGCGCTTATTACAGACTGTGCTGGTGTGGATAATGCTGATTATATGAATATGGATGAAGCATTGAGAGTTGGTGGAGATTTAGGTATGGAAACACCTTTAAATGCTAGTAAATCTGGCTATACCTTAAATTATAGCAAGTCATCTTCTAATCGTCTCCAATATCAATTAAGAGAAGCAGCGCATCATGTTACTTATTCTTATTTAAGGGTGCAATATCAAAATGATTTATATAACAAATCTAATACCGATAACAAGATTACAAGTAGTTATTCGATTAACTCTTGGGCGTGGTGGCGTGTTGTTTTAGTAGATCTTGATATATTAATATCATTTGCATGTTTGATTTGGCTTTATTTCTTATTTAGAGAAGATATCTTAAAACTTCTAAATAAAGGAGGAAATGACAATGAAAATGCTTAAATTAGAAAAAATAATTCTTATTGCTATTTCATCAGTTGCTGTTTTATCAAGTATAATTGTACCAACGGCCTCCTATATATCTTATAAGCATTATTATGATGATGCGATAGCTAATAAACCAAAACCAAGTAATAATCAAACATATGATGAACCAATACTTCAGTCCATTAGTGTGAGATTACAAGATGGTAAAGCTTTCTATAAAAATGGTAAAGCTAATCCTGTTAAAACTGATTTTGTTGTTGAAGGAACTTATGCCATAAGTGAATTAGAAACTATTACCGATGAAATTAGTCCTTCTGATTATAATATGGAAATTCCAAATGATTTTGCTATTAATGGAGGAACTATAAGTGTAACTTATAAAGAATTTACAAGTTCTCTTGATATTACTTTAATTGATGTTAAATTATCAAGTCTATATCCTTTAACAATGCCTTATAAAGTTTATTATAAAGTAGGAGAAACATTTGACGATGAAGGTTTAACATTAGAGGCTAAGTATAATGACGGAACAATTGTAAATGTTGATAAATTTGTAATAGAAAAGAAAACTTTAACCTCTGATATTAAAGATATTAAGATTTCATTTACCAAAGATAATGAGACAGTGGATTATTTACTTCCTATTACAGTTGTAGAAGAAAAAGATTACGATAATGGCGATGTTGTTTCTATTGACGCTAGTGAATCTTACGCTTCAGCGGGACTTAAATTATCTACAAATAATTTTATTTTAAGAGCGACATATGCAAGCGGAAATAAATTGCTATTAACAAGTACAGATTATACGATAGTTAATGGCGATGATATCGTAACTTTAGGTGATAAAACAATTTTAAAACTTAATATTAATGGTAAACAAATTGATGTTGATATTAATGTATCTTCGAAAGTTGAAGCGATAAGCGGAACATTAGAAAACGCTACAGCACATAGTGATTATGTATCATTTGTAAGTGATTCAAGTGCAACTTTCAAATTTAATGCTTCTCATAATTTTATGGGTAATATTAACTTAAAATTAAGAAGCACATCTAAAGATAGTAAGTTAAATGATTTATTAAAAGTTACTGTTAATAATTCCTTAAATAGCATTGATAAAAATGTTGTTATATCAAAAGAAAATGAATTTGAAGTTTTATCAATAAATGATGTTAAACTATTTAAAGGTAATAACAATATCGTTATAAAATGTTTAAAAGATTCCTTTGATTTGGGTAATATTGATGTAACTAGTACAAGTGAAAACTTAAAAGATACAACATTAGGCGAATTTGTTATGTCTAATGATAAAGTGGAATTTAATAGAGAATGTGTATTTGGTGAAGGAACGCCAGCCGCAATTGATGGATTCACTCATGTACAAGGTGGATGTAGTGATGACAATTATATTTATTATCTTTTTGCGGATGAATTAAATCATGAAGCTAAATTAACCAAATATAGTATTGAAGAAAATACATTTGTTTCTAAATCTAATAAATTCTCAATTGGACCAGATAGTACAGATTGGACATGGGATTCGGGCAATATTACTTTAATTAAAGACAAAATTATTGTTACTGATTATCAAGGAAAATTCCAAGCCTTTGATAAAGAAACTTTGACCGAAGTGGCGTGTCCAGAATTTAAATTCCCAGATTTCTCTACGATGTTTGATGATTGGGATGAAAGCGGATCTATTACTGCATTTGAATATAATGAAAAGTTAGATATTTACTCTTTATCAGTTCGACCAGTATGGTGGTATTCTAATTCTTTCTTATTATTATTTGATGGAGATTTTAATCAAATAGGAGAAAAAATAACTTTAGAAAGCAACACTGACGTAAAATGGGGCGGATACAAAATGCGCTCTCTTCAAAGTAACGAGAATTATTTGTATGTATTATATGGTGAAGAAAATTATAAAAACGCTGTTGTCCAAATTTATTCTTGGAATGGAACTTTAATTAAAGAACAAACATTTTCTGATATTGCACCATATGGTGGAACAAGAAGCTCGCCAAGAAATATTGTAGAATACAACGGTAGTTTATATTTAACTATTTATAACGATTCAGGTATGAATGGAGCAATATTATATAAAATCTCTTATGTTGAAACAAATATTGATTTACCATCTAAATCTTATTTAATTACTGGATCAAGTATTGTTTTAGAAAATGAAAAACCAATTTTAAAAATTCAAGGTTCATTATCGGATTTAACAAAAGAAGACTTCAATCTTACTTTACTTGCGTTAAAAGAAAATTGGGAATATACTCTAGAAACTTTTGATATGGAAATTAATGGTGGAGCGTTTATTGTAAAATATGATTTAAGTAAATTATCATCCCAATATGATTACATTTTCTTCTTTAATAAAGTAGATGAACAAACATATGATGACGATGGTAATTTAAGAGATGGAAAATCATTTATTGTTCCAACAGAAACTGTAACATATAATGGCTTTAATTATATTGGAAGTGATATTTGGGGCCATGCAGGACTAAAGATACAAGAATATCAAGTTCATGAAGATACAATTTCTTATAACTCATATAGATTAGAAAATGTTGATGGCAAAGCAATATTCACTATTAACGCTAATATTGATTTAGAAGATATGTCAAAATTAAAATGTGTTATTGTGCGATTTACTTCTTGGGCTAATAGTTCTTTAGAATATGAAATTAAAAAACTAGATGATGGTACATATGATGTATCGATAGATATATCTGATGTAGAAATAGATGGAAAAACCGATGATGGCCTTAATGGTGGATACTTTGTTGAATTAGCCACTGATACAATAAGCGATAATAAAGTTAAGCTTGGAGACGGATTAGATCCAATTACTATTGGAAATAGAACTTATTCATTTGAAGAATTCTATGGTAACTTAAAAATAGTTATTGAAACCGCAAATTAAGGCTCATAAACTAAATAATGACTAGTAAGTAAAATTATTAGTCATTTTTTAGCGCTTTTTAACCTATAAAATTATATTTTATCACATTAATTAATATAAAAATGTCCGGAATTTCCAGACGTTTTCGAGTTGACAAATACATAAATATATGCTAGTTGATGTTTGTTTACAATGACTATATCCAATTATATTTTAAGATGAAAAACAAACATTAAAGATTTTATCAAAACAAATGTTCTGATAAATGTTCTGATAAATGTATTGATAAATGTATCGATAAATCTTATAATAAACATATAAAGAAAATAATTTGGGGTATATGTTATGGAAGAAAGAGAAAATGAACAACTAGAGTATAAGAAGACAACAGCAGAATTAAAAGAAGGAGTTATATCTTTGGCATCTATGCTAAATAAGCATGGACACGGAATTTTATATTTCGGTGTTAAGAATGATGGTTCAATTTTTGGACAACAAATTGGTAAAGATACTACTTCAAATATATCTAAAGAAATCAAAAATTATTTAAGACCTGTTATTTCTCCTACAATTACATTATTAGAAATCAGTGATAAAAAAATTATTAAAGTAGAAGTATATGGTGAAGATAAACCATATGCTGCATATAGTAGATACTATCTAAGATCTGATGATGAAGATTTACAAATGACAAATGCTCAATTAGAGGATTTCTTTATAAATAAAAGTGTTGATTATTCAAAATGGGAGAATGAACTTACAGAATATGGTGAAGAAGTTGTAGATGAAGAACTTTTAATTTCATATATAAATAAAGGTAATGAAATAGGCAGAATTTCTTTTTTATATAAAGATGTTAATGATGCAATGACAAAACTTGGTTTAATGAAGAATAATAAACTAAATAATGCAGGCCTTTATTTATTTTCAAATTTAAAACCATTAACTTTAAAATTAGCCATCTATGCAACAGACGAAAGAATATCGTTTATAGATAATACTATTACTAAAGGAAATATATTTGAGTGCATTGATAGTGCCTACAAATATATTGTTAAAAACATAAATTGGAAAGCAGAAATAGTAGGCATGAATAGAGTTGAGACTCCAGAAATACCTGTGGAAGCAATTAGAGAAATCGTTGTAAATAGTTTTGCTCACATGAAAGTTAACAATAGTTCATTTAATGAAATATATATAACTCCAACAAGAATTCATGTGTATAATCCAGGCTTTTTGGCAAAAGGGAAATCGCCACTTGATTTTGCAAATGGAAGTAATGGACCGATTGCTAGAAATCCGCTAATTAATACAGTTTTGTATTTAAATAAAACAATTGAATCATTTGGCACTGGATTTGGTAGAGTATTTAAATTATGTGAGAAAGAAAATATTGATTATTTATATAGAAATAATGAATTTGGTTTTGTTTTTGAATTTTTAAGAAAACAAAATTCATCTATAAATGTTCCTATAAATGTATCGTTAAATTTAACTAACACGGAAAATCTTGTGCTAGAAATAATAAAAAATAATAAAGGTGTAACTAAAACTCAAATCGCAAAAACTATTAATAAATCAGAGATGACTATTCAAAGGGCGATAAAAAAACTAATTGATGAAAATTTAATTAGGCGTATTGGTTCAAATAAAACAGGTTACTGGGAAGTAATTTGACGTTTTAATGTAATTAAGTATTCGAGATAATAATATATAAATAAAAAACTTCAGCATAATAGGATTGTTTTCCTCAATATACTGAAGTTTTTAGTAGTAATTAATTGTTAATATTAATTGGCATTATTAATAACAATCTTTAAATTGCCATACAAGTCCTCGAATGAATATGTTTTATTACCTATTGTAATTGTTTCTGGAGCGGTACCTAATGAAATAGAACCATCATCAATAGAAGAAGTCTTTAATGTTACTAGATAACCTTCATTTTTGTCATCGGATGTTTTTCCACAAATATCTAAATCTGAGATATCTATAGTAACATTAAATGAACCATTACTTTGTTTTTCAATGCTTAATGGATTTGCATTTGAATCAGCCCAGTTACCATCTTGGAACTTAGTGAATTTAAAGATTAATTCATTTATATCGGCAATATTAGCGTTAGCGTTAATAGTTAATATCGCACGATCATTAACATTTTCAAGCTTATAAGAATTATATTCAATAGTGTTTGTATCAACAATATGAAGTTTTAAATTACCCCATATTTCATCAAACATATATTTTCCAGAAGAAATGTTATTTTCATGTGGCAATTCAAACTTTATGTTATTACCGGTTATTGAATCATTGTTTAATTCAATTGTATATCCTCCATATTCATTTTTATCAGTTTCAGCAAAAAATTGAAAATCAGTAATATCTAAATAAACATCATAAGATCCATCGTTTAGTAATACATATGTACAAGTCTTATTTGCACTATTCCAACTAGGGAATTCAGTAACTTTAAATGTTAATTTAGAAACATCATCAATAAATAAATATGAATTTACAACAAAATAGTCTTTATCATCTTTAGATTCAACACGATAAGAATTATTAACTATTTGTGATTCACTATATCTTGTTACATTTAACTTTAAATTGCCATATAATTCACCAAATTCATAAATTGATTTACTAGAAGATGAAGCTACTTTACTTTTATACATGTTATCATTATTAGTATTTGTTAATCTAACGCTATCATCATTAATATCATTTTTTAAATCCATGATATAATCTCCGGCTTTTAGCATTGATCCATCACTTAATGTTTGATCTAAATTAATATATAAATTTGTAGTATTATCATCATTTGTGGTGGATTTATTTACTCTTAAAGTATATGTAGGATGAGGCCAGCCTTCTTGTAATTCAAGTAAAAGATATAATTGATCATAAGTAACATTTTTGATAGAAGAGTTAATAATGAAGTAAGGTGTGTTATCCACTACTTCAGTTTTAACACTATTAACTTTGATTTTTGGATTAACATCTCTTAAATCATTAAAAGTATAGTATTTAGTTTCTTTTGCTAAATCATATGTTCCATCTTTTAATAAACAATATGGTTGTACTTTGATGGAGTTATCTAGTTCAGAAGTAGGAATATTACGTATTTCTACAGTCATAAATAAATTATAAGAAGTAGAACTATCTTCAATATATTCGGAAATTGCTTTAAATTCAGCGCCTTCATGACTATTATAGTAACTTGATAATTCGGTGCCATAAATGGTTTTATTTCCATTTGTATCTGTTTCAGAATAAGAATAATATAAAGCATCAACATCAAACATTTTATCTACTTTTGTAGTTTCACCATCAATGGTTTTTTCATATTCAATATGGAATCCAAATGTTCCAGGTAATGATAATTCATTGCTATCATCCATATCAACTTTGACAGCGGAAATAAAGCGAATACTATTTTTTGTTTCATCTACTTTAGCTTTAGAATTAGAAACATATTGACCTTCACCATCATTAAAATCAATACTTTTATGGACATAATTTGTAGGATTAATTTTAATGGCGAGATCATTTGAATCTGCACTATGATTAGATGATGTTATTCCAATAATTGCCGCACATAAAGTAATAGTGCTTAAGGCAAAATACGCTATTTTCTTAGTTTTCATAATTTCACCTCTTTACCAATCAAACCCATTGCTGGTATCGTTTTGAGCATCTTCATCATAAGTAATTTGTGGTAAGTCTGAGGAAGATAAAATCACATCATCTAGTACAATTTCAAGCAAACTTAAATTAGGCTTTTCATAAATCTTTTTCATTCTTAGCTTTTCCTCCAATTGATTTATTTTTACACAATTTTTCTAGCTCTTTTTTTCTTAAATTAAGGCTATTAATTTGTGCTTTTATTTGTTCTAATTCATTTTTTATATCGGTCATTTGATCTGCTATCTCTATATCATTAGTTACAAGTTTTGCTTTTTTTGGCTTTAATATGTAATAGACTGCAAAACCCATAGAAGCAACAATAAGAATATCTAATCCAACTAGTAAAGGTTTCCACCAAGGGAAGACATAGTTTCTAGTAGATTGACCAATAATTGCAGTAAATGGATCATTAGTTGCATCATAATTTAAATAAGCATTATAAGTATCACAAATTGTGTATATTACATTTTTAGCTGCTAATCGTGCAGCATACATTTGTGCTGCAGAATTTTTATCTAAAGGAGTTTGATTTACTTCAGCAGGATTAAGCCAAATATCATTTCCCGCTAAAACACCTTGATAGGCTTTCATCCAACCAACGCCATTGGAGAAGTCAGTAATAACAGTTCCTTTAAATCCCCATTCAGTTCGTAAAATATCAGTCAATAATGCTCTATTAGCGCCAGTCCAAATTCCACCAAGAGAATTAAAACTACTCATTATTGCATTTGCGCCATTTTTGACAGCAATTTCAAATGGACGATTATATACTTCACGTAATGCTTGTTCAGTTAAGAAACAATCAATATCAGTCATAGAAGATTGATAAGCGGTAAAGTGTTTTAAATAACAATACATAAAGTTTGTTTTTGCTCCATTAATAACATAACTTGCCATTGATCCAGAAAGATAAGCATCTTCACTATAATATTCAAAATATCTTCCGGTATATGGTGTTCTTTGTAAATTAACACCTGGAGCATACCAGCCATTTATTCCAGTTGCGTTTCCTTCAGAAGCAACTGATCTTCCCATAGAAAACGCTAATTCTTTATTGAATGTACACGCTAGTGTTTGTTCTCCCATATATGCTGTCCACATTGCGCCACCAGCAATTGAACCGAAGTGATATTGGAAACCTTCTGGTCCATCATAATCAAGTAATTCTTTTTTACCAATTGATTCAATTGCGCGCGTTCTAAAACCTGATTTCTCTACTAAGTCACATAAGTCATCTTTAGTTAATTGATTTAATAATGGATCCCATACTTCATATTTGTTGAAATTAGAAGGATCCGCTAAAGCTTTAATTAATTCTTCATTAGGTATTAATTTAGTTTTGCTATACATTCCTAAATCAGATTTGCTTGGATTTGATTTATCTTCTTTAAGCCATAATCTTAAGTCTCCGCTTTGTCCTTGAGTAGGCATTTGGACATCATTATAACCGGTATATAAATAATCTCTTAATGAAACAACTTTATTTAATGGTAAACTAGTTGTTTCTTTTGGAAAAGTACCAGCAAAATCAGCACGAGATAAATAAGTAACTTCGCCAATGTTTTTACCATCAATTGGAGCGTTTCCATAACTAGAAGTACCAGTGAATCTATTTTTTACTAATTGATTAGTAACTGGGTCTCTTTTATAAATCATAGTGTTTTCAAGATTGAATGTTGTAACTGCTTTATCACAACTATTTAAATGATGACTATCATTCATTAGTTTAATTTGATATTCGCCTTTATCTAATTCATATGTTCTTGCACCATTGTTATTTTTGTCATAACAATCATAAGAAGCAAAATCATAGATAGAGAAAGATAAAGTTACTTGTTGTTCTTCATTAGGGTTTAATAATTGTGTTTTAGCATAATCCATTAATTTTACATATGGTTTTTCAATTTCACTTTTATAATAAGGAGTAGTAATGTAACACTGTACAACTTCCTTACCAGCAACTTCGCCAATATTTTTAACAGTAACTTTTACTTCGATTTTTGCTTTACGATTAGTAATAGTTTTTTCTTTTTCATTAAGTAAATTTAAATCATTATCATTTGTTCCTTCAACAAAAGAAGTCACGCTATCGACATGCCAACTAAAAGAAGTATAAGATAATCCATAACCAAATGGATAAGAAACTACGCCATCATATCCTTTACCATATTCGTTATCAATATTATCAAAGTATCCTTCTTCATTAGCAGTTTCATACCAGAAATATCCATAATAGATATCTTCGGCAAAAGTTAATTGTTTGGCACTAGTCAAATTAGCGCTGTTAAGGAAAGTTGGATCAAGTTTATGATCTAAGGCATAAGTAGAAGAAACATGTCCAGATGGATTTATTTTTCCGCTTAATATATTTCCAATTGATTTTGTTCCGACTTGTCCAGGATATCCCACGAATAAGCAAGCATCAATTTTATCATTTTGTAAGAATTTGGTTTCAATTGGATTGCTAGTATTTAATAAAACTATAACTTTGGAAAAGTTTTTAGTTACAATATCAATCATGTCTTCCTCTTCAGTTGATATTTGTAAATATGTTCTAGAACTATCAGTGGGTAACTTATATTTTGGCTGATCCATGTGAATATCAAACTGTTCTCCGCCATATCTCATAATAGTAATAATAGCAATACTAGAAAAGTTTTTAGCATTGTTAATTAGCTCATCAGTATAAAACGAACGATCTGGTTCTACAATTTGACATATTCCGCCCGTACCATTATTTTCACAAATTCTTTTTGGACAATATTCTGTGTATTTGTTAAATAATTCTTCATTGATTTTAAATCCAGTTTCTTCTAATCCTTTTTTTAATGTCACTCTTGTTTCATCATTTACTGGTGCAGCACCAGACCCTCCACCTGTTAACAAAAATCCATTATCAGTAGAAGCCCAACCAAATAAATTAACATTAGTTTCACTAGCGCTTAATGGTAAGGCATTATTTTCATTTTTTAATAATACCATACCTTCATTATTAATATTTTCCACTAGTTCCTTACCTTTAGTTAGAGCGTTTTGCACATGCTCGCCATTAAAAGAAGTACCATCACCACATAATAAATTAGTAATTTGATTACTCCATTGAGCGCATAAAACATTTCCAACTGTTAAAGCTATTAATACAATTCCCATAAATGAAAATAAAACATAATGTGCTGGTTTTGGTTTATTAATTTTTATTTTCATGTAATTATTGCTCCTTTATTAAGTAGTTTATTGAAATCTTATCAATATTTATTGTCATATCAGAGTTTCCACCCCAAGGATGAGTTGGACAATCGAAAGCAGGACATAAGAAATCTAAAGTAATCTCGTTATCACCGATTTCTAAATCAATATCTAATATTTTTAATGTTTCCCATTTGGTAAATCTTTCATCCCAACCGCCAGTTTCATATTCTTGACCTTTGTATGCAATACTAGGAACCGCAACTTGTTTACCATTAATTTTCATAGTAAATATTTTGTTTATTTCAGCATCTCCAATATCTTTTGGATTGCCATTTGCATCATAATTTAAAACATAATTACTACTTGCAGTCATATTTAAAGAAGCCTTTTGTGCAATTTCTGAATAGATATGGAATGTTACTTTATCATTTTTATATATTGAACCTAGATATGATCCTTGATTTTTTCCGTCCATCTTAGAAGATGCGATTTCTACATAATTACCGCTCTTTTTATATGTTTCAAATTCTTCTATTGATAAAGAATTATTATGTTCGGCTTCTAGAGTAATAGTTTTATTAATGGTTTTTTGACATCTTGAACAAGTACCAATATCATTTTCCCATACTAAGTTGTGGCCAAGTGCTTCAATAATTGGTAATGATGTAATTTCGTTTTTACCTTCTTCACCTAAAAACATTTTTCCACAAGCACAAGTGTAGTAAGTATTTATTCCTTTATCGGTACAAGTAGGTTTTTTACCATCTATTTTAGTAAGTTTATGAGTATGATTATTATCAATGTAATTGACCTTTAAATAATCTACATTAGCTAATTTAGCTTGACCATTTTCGTCGTTTGCGCCAATGCAAACCAATTTAACACTATTAAAACCTTTTTTTACATCAAACTCACCAAGATTTACTAACTTCCAATTAGCAAATATTGAATAACTTCCTTTTTTATCAAGAGTCCACTCCATACCTTCTAATAATTCGTGAGGTAAAGTAGTGACTTGATTATTAAATTGAACTTCAAATGTTTCATCAATATAAATATCCCCAGCTTTAGTCGGAGCCCAAGAAGATGAACCATCTTCGTTAACCCCAATTGCTAAGGTGTAGGCACTACTAGCATTAAGCATTAAGTTAGCTTTTATATCTTTGTTAGAGTAGAAGTTGAATATTAATCCTCTACCATAAGCGATTTCACCCATATAGGTATTATTAGAAGCCGTTTCAATATTTGATATTCTAGGTGTATCTTCTTTACCAGAACTATTCATCACACCATTACCAATTAAATCAGTATAGAAAAATTCATTTTCGTTACTTTTAGTTTCAGCTTCTATTAAAGAATAGTTACCAAACATTGTAAATTGATAAGATTTATCGCCATATTCAATAGAAATATTATGTTCTCCAGCACCAACAAAATAGTTTGAATCAGTAATAACTTCTTCGTTATCTTTGATGATATAATTGCTTAATGTTTCAATAGAGTTATCTAAGTTAACTACTTTTACTTCTAAATCATTTTTAAAATTAACATATCTTGTTTGTCCGTTTTTTTCAATTTTTGAATCATCAACAATTAATTCATTAATTTTAATTTCATCCATAGAAATAACTTCAACAGGATAATCAAGTGAACATTCTTCATAAGTAAAAGTTACTTTTGTATCACCTTTAGAAAATTGCTTAGGAGCGATAGTAAATTCTCCATCATATAATTCATCATCAATATCATCAGACCATTTCGCAACAAGTTTTAAACCAGTAGTATCAAATGATTCACCGACAATGTAACTAGTTTTTTTAGGACTAGAAAGAACTTCTAAAGAAGTAACATATGGATCTTCGCTTGTGACTCCACTGATGGAAGTATGAGAAGAACCGCTAGTGGCATGTGAACACGATGATAAAACAAGTAAACCTAATAATAAATATATCTTTTTCATAATCCTCCAAAGAGCAATTATAAATTGCCTAAGTTTAAGATATATGAAAAAAATTTCGTATTATATAAATATAATGTAAGCGGTTTAAAAAAGTGTGCAAGTGGCTAATTATTTGTATCTTGCAAGATTATATTTATTTCGAATATGTTATTATTTGTTGATATTTTAATATCACCATTATATTTTTTTACAATTTTATCAATGCTTTTTAAACCAAACCCATGATTTTGATTGTCTTTTTTTGTGGTGATAAATTTGTTGTTTTCCACTAAGACATTGCCATCATAAGAATTGTAAATATAAATCAAAATTAATTTGCCTTTTTTGTTAATGTTTAAACCAATAGTCCTTTTACCAATTTCTACTTTTTCAGTTGCTTCAATAGCGTTATCGAGTAAATTTCCAAATAATGAATATATTTCAATAGCATTTAAAAATGACAAACAATCAGCGTTAATAATACAAGTTAAATCAATATTTTTTCTTAAACAAATTGTATTCTTTTCAGTTAAAACCGCATTTAAGGCAGTATTTGTGGTTTTAAAAGTTGAGTCATAGTCACTAACGATTTTATTAAAGTCATTAACAATTTCTTCGTTATCTTTCAAAGAATTTAAATGATTAGCAAATTGCTTTAAGTCATGACATTTAATATTCATTGCTTCCATATTTTCAATAGCGTTTTTATATTGCTTTTGTTCTAAAACTTGTAATTTTTTTAACACTAATAAATCAGTTTCAGCTTTTTTTCTTTTTGGTAGTTCAAATAAAAGCAATAGAACAACTAAACAACAAAGAATATTAAAAATGTGTAAAATACATTTACTGGAAATATCAGAATCTTTTAATGAATATGTAATTATTGAACTAAATACGATATTTATTGGTATGAGTAGTACTGCAAGTAGAATTGCAGTGGAAGTATCTAATTTTAGTGATTCTTTATCTTTGAGTTGAAAATTAACATAGATAAAAGACAAGAAATAAATTAAAGCAAATATCTGAATGTAAAAGGTGTATTGTAATACTTGAATAAACCAAGCTCTACCACCGAAACTAAATATGTTACTAGCGTACATTCCGCCATTGTTTAGTGCATCTTGTGGAATAAAAATAATAAGTGTTTCATAGCATTCTTGGGCAATATGTTGAATAGTATATCCGCCCATAGCAAAGATGAATATTTTTTTAAATGATTCATCAAAGATAAAATATTCCACTAAGACGGTGATCATAAACATAGTTAAAAACATAATTGAACAATATAAAGAATCAAATGATAAAATTGGTATAGCAAAAGAAAAGCCAAAACAAATAAGTAATCCGATTGGTAAACGCCAGGCTAAACCTTTTCTTGGCTTGAAATATAGAAAGAAGAAACATTCAGCCAGTATTAACTCGAGCATAAAAATAGGTCGATATACAAATAATTCAGTTATCTTGTACATTATTAAACACCTTTTTTATTTTGATAAAATTCCGCAAGTGCGGATATGAAATCAGTTCTTTTTCTTCTTGAAATAGGGAGACTATCTTTTCCTAACAAGACTGTTCCGCCTTCTACAGCTAAAACATAATTCATATTAACTAAAATGAATCTACTAATTCTAAAGAAATTACATTTTGCTAATTTTTGTTCTATTTCGTATAAGTGCCCGATTGTTTCAATGGTTTTTGTGGCCATATGTATAACAAGTTTATTATCAAATACTTCGACATATATAATATCTTTACAAGATACTATTTCAATCTTGTCTTTGGTTTTTATATTTATTTTGATATCAAAAGTATTATTTAGTCTATTAATAGCTCTTTGGATTTTGATAGAAAAGTTAAAATAACTAATTGGTTTAACAATATAGTCTAAAGCTTCTACCTCATAACCATTAACCGCATATTGAGAAAGATTAGTTACAAATATTAAGACTACAGTTTTATCTATTTCTCTAATTTTTTTTGAAACTTCTAAGCCATTCATATAAGGCATATCTATGTCCATGAATATAATGTCGTAATTAGCGGAGAACTTATCAAGGAATCTTATACCATTTTCAAAACATTGAATATTAAACTCAATATTGTTCTCTTTTTCATATTGTTCTAAATAACTTTTCAATAATGTAAAGTCTTTTATGCTATCTTCAACAATTGCTACTTTGAACATAAATTTTTGCTCCTATTAAATTGATAATACAATAACAAAAAAATATTGTCAATCAAGTTAAAAAATTAAAAAACTCATAAAATTTATAACTTAAATTATAAAAAATAATGCAAATTCCGTATATTTTTAGAAGTTAATAAAAACAAATATAATGATAAAATTATTGAAATACCATTAATTGTTAAAACAACAAAAACAGATACTAATATTGATGTTATATTAAGTTCGTTTTAAGTTGTATAGTACAAAACTATAGTTAATTATTCTTTTTAAAATTCAAATTTGGAATATGATTGGAGAAAGCATTAAATTTCATAGAAGATGTAAGTAATATTGATTTACAAATAACATGATTTTGTTTTATTTTTCCAAAAAGTGCCGCAAAATAACTAACAAAAGCGCCGCAAAATAGTAGGTAAAAACGCCGCAAAACAATTGACAAAAATGCCGCAAAATGTATAATATAAATTGAAGGATGGGATATAATATGAGCACATTAAGCGATGACAAAGAATATAAACCAAGACTATTAGACAAGATAATTGATGAATATTTGGAAAGTTGTGGTGCCATTTGTATAGAAGGCCCTAAATGGTGTGGCAAAACATGGACATCTTCTCATCATTCTAATAGTGAGTTTTTAGTTGGAAATCCAGATAATAATTTTTCTAATAGAGAACTTGCTAAGGTAAGTCCTAATACTGTACTTAAAGGTCCAAAGCCAAGAATGATTGATGAATGGCAAGAAGTCCCATCATTATGGGATGCCGCAAGAGCTTTTGTAGATAAAAGTAATGATTATGGTGTACTAATTTTAACTGGTTCTTCAACTCCTAATACAAAGGGAATTATGCATTCTGGTGCTGGTAGAATAGTAAGTATTAGAATGAATACTATGTCACTATATGAATCTGGAGATTCTTCAGGAATGATTTCTCTTTCTGATTTAATACAAGGGAAATTCGAAGATAGTTTAATAGAAGAAGTAAGCCTTGAAAAATTAGCATACTTAGTTGTACGCGGCGGATGGCCGAAAAATATAAACTCTAAAAATCCTACAATTAATCCTAAATCATATGTTGAAACAATAATTAATAGTAATTTAACTGATGAAGAAGGTAAAAGATTTTCAAAAAATAAAATTGAGCATATTTTAAAATCTTTGGCAAGAAATGAATCTACAACAGCGAGTATTTCCAGAATTGCTAAAGATATTGAAGAGATTGATGAAAAAAATATATCTGCTGATACGGTTGCTAGATATATAGAGGAAATGAATAGAATGTTTCTATTTAATAATCAACCGCCATATTCTCCTAATATAAGATCGTCATTAAGAGTAAAAGGAGCAAGCAAAAGACATTTTTGTGATCCTGCTATTGCGTGTGCAATTTTAGATTTAAATGAAAAAAAATTAATGAATGATTTAAATACATTTGGCTTTTTATTTGAGGCATTAGTGGAAAGAGATTTATCGGTTTATGCGCAAAGCATAGGAGCTAAGTTATATCATTATCAAAACTATAACAATGAAGAAATTGATGCTGTTATAGAATTAGATGATGGTAATTGGTGTGCTTTTGAGATAAAAATTGCTGCCAATAGAGTAGAAGAAGGAGCTTTAAATCTTACAAAAGTATGTAACAATATAATAAAAAATGGCGGTAAAGAACCTGTTCTAAAGTGTGTTATATGTGGAGTAGTTAATGCAGCTTATAAACGCCATGATGATATTTATGTTATTCCTATCACAGCACTTAAAAACTAATATTAAAAGTCATAATTTAAATAAATGTAAAATGTTTATTATTCTCCAATATTACAAGATTAATATTGCCAAAATCTTCGTTTTGTGTAAAAAATTACATTTTACGATTTCGTTTTGTGTTAATATTTACATTTTACGAAGATTTGCCTATAATATTATTAGGTGATTATCATGGAAACAAAAATGCAATTTAAAAGAAAAATAGAAAAGAAATTAATTGAATGGAATAACAATTCTAATAAAGTACCTTTAATTGTCGATGGTCTTAGGCAAATTGGAAAGAGTTATATTGTTAATAAATTCGCTGACGAACAATACGAAAATGTTATTACATACGATTTTAGACATAACAAAGCATTAAGAAAAATTTTTGAAGGGAATTTAGATGTTGATTCAATTATTAGAAATTCATTACCATTTTTTCCTGATAAAGAATTTATACCTAACAAAACAATTTTAATTTTTGAAGAAATTGGTGATTGTCCATTAGCTAGAACATCTTTTAAAAGTCTTGCTTTAGATAAAAGATATGCAGTAATTGCGACAGGTAGTTTATTAGGTGTTTTAAATTATCGAAGAAAGCAAAAAATAGATATCCCTACTGGATATGAAGAAATAATTCAAATGACATCGATGGACTTTGAAGAATTTTTGTGGGCAAATGGTTTAAGCGAAAAGCATATAGAAACATTAAGAAAATATAGTGAAAAAACTGAAGAAATTCCAAGTTCTTTAGCGGATTATTATAAAGAAATGATAAAAAGATACATTGTAGTTGGCGGAATGCCAGAATCAGTAAAATTGTTTTTACAAACTAATAATTATATTAAATCTAGAGAATATTTAGAGGGATTAATAAGAGATTATCGCGGTGATTTTGGACGATTTATAAACGATAAAAATGAAGAAGAAATAGACTATAAACTTCAAGTAGCGTTAAATAGAATTTTTGATTCAATTCCAGCTCAATTAGCAAGAGAAACAGATACTCAAAAATTCAAATATTCAGAAATTAAAAAAGGCGGAAGAGCAGCTGAATTTGAAGAACCATTTGAGTGGTTAGAAAAGGTAGGATTAGTTTTAAGATGTTTTAATTTAAAAGCAATTGAAAAGCCTTTAGAAGCAAACATTGATAAAACTTATTTTAAAGCGTTTATAGCAGACATTGGTCTTTTAATGGCAATGTATCCTTTGTCTACTTCACTTGAATTTTTGCAAGAAAACCTTGATAGCAGAAAAGGTGCAATTTATGAAAATTTGCTTGCCACGATGATAAATAAATCAGGGTTACCTTTATATTATTTTTCAAATGGAACAGATCATTTAGAAATTGATTTTATTTTAGAAAATGAAAAAGGAATAATTCTTGTTGAAGAAAAATCCACAAATGGAAAGATGGCAGCTTCTCGCGCTATTATGGAAGGTAGAACAAAATATAAAGCAGAAAAATGTTATAAAATTATAAAAGAAAATTTTGGAAAAGGTGATTTCTACACAAGTATTCCTCATTATGCAATTGCCTTCTTACTTAATAAAATTAAAGAAAATTTAGAAAAAGGAATACAATTAAATCCATTAACGTATCCACTAGATGATTAGAAGTAATATTTTAATAAACTATGAATTTTGGTAATTAGGTTGGATTTGTAAATATAAAAAAATTGGAACTATTAATTTAATTCCAATATTTTATTAATTGACTCAATTTTAACTACTAAAGTAAATAGTTTTGCCGCTAACTTTAATTCATTTAATGAAGGAAAACTAGGTGCAATTCGGATATTATTATCATTTGGATCATGGTGGTAAGGATAGGAACAGCCGGCACTAGTTAATTCTAGACCAACTTTTTTGCATTTATCGATGATTGCACTAGCACATCCATTCATAGATGTAAAAGAAATAAAGTATCCGCCATGAGGTTTAGTCCAGGTAGCAATATCTAATTCACCTAATTCTTCTTCAAATATAGATTCTACCAATTCAAATTTAGGTCTTAATATTTCAGCGTGTTTTTGCATTTGTTTTTTTATACCATCAAGGTTTTTAAAGAAACGTACATGTCTTAATTGATTTACTTTATCATGACCAATAGTTTGAATAGAAAATTGTTTTTTAATATCTTGCATGTTATTTGTTGATGTTGCAATAGCCGCTATACCACTACCGGGGAAACTGATTTTAGAAGTAGATGTAAATTTATACACTAAATCAGGATTACCGGCTTTTTTGCATTCATCAAGTATTTCTAATAAGAAATCTTGTTTATCTTCGTATAAATGATGCACAGAATAAGCATTATCCCAATAAATTCTAAAGTCTTTAGCGGCAGGTTTTAAACGCGCAAATCGTTTAACAACTTCTTCAGAATAAGTAGTGCCATCAGGATTAGAATATTTTGGTACACACCAAATTCCTTTGACAGATGGATCACTAGATACAAGTTTTTCTACCATATCCATATCAGGTCCATCACTATGCATTGGAATATTTATCATTTCAATACCAAAATATTCGGTAATAGCAAAATGACGATCATATCCAGGCACTGGACATAACCATTTTACTTTGTCTAATTTACACCATGGAGTGGAGCCCATAACACCATGTGTCATACTTCTTGAAATACAATCAAACATAACATTCAATGATGAATTACCAAAAATAATAATATTATCACTTGGTACTTCTATAATTTCACCTAATAGACGTCGACATTCTTTAATTCCAAACAAAACACCATAATTACGGCAATCAAAACCCTCTTCACATGTTAAATCATTATGAGAAGAAAGAACATCCATCATACCCATTGATAAGTCTAATTGTTCTTGGCATGGTTTACCTCTTGCCATACTGATGTTTAGATTTAAAGATTCATATTCTTTAAATTCTTTTTCAAGTTTGTTTAATTCAATTTTTAG
>ERZ808292.159-NODE-159-length-20019-cov-7.111350_pt1 | contig 20019 bp, 20 predicted proteins | sample MGYA00521275_ERZ808292 | MGnify/ENA primary metagenome ERZ808292 (study PRJEB31516, sample SAMN03275613) | gut metagenome | biome: mammalia-associated habitat; material: feces | host: Papio cynocephalus | place: Kenya | collected 2012-07-26 ... | reverse complement strand
TACTGGTGTAAAAACAACATTGTTATCTATGAATTATGATGAACATAATAGAATACAAAGTATATATGACTCAGTTTTAAATGATACATATGAATATACTTATGATATTAATGGAAATCTATTAAAAGTAACATCTAATGATTTAGAAGAAGTAAATGTTATTGATGAAGATAACAATTTAATAAGAAAAACAATAAGAAATAATGAATATAAAATTATGAAAGAAACATTTTCTTCTCATAAACTAAATGCTAATAAAAAAGCAAAAATTCAAAAGTTAAAATATGATGTTAATAATACTAGTAATGATTATTATTGTTTCTTTGATGAAGGTAATTCTAATTTGATTTGTAGCGTTTATGATAGCAAAAATAATATTATCAGAATAAAAAGAAAAGAAGCAATGCCTATTATTGTTAATAATGCGGATGCCAGTAAAAATACCTTATTTCCAGAAATAAAAGTTATTAATAATGTTCCAACAATAGGTGATTTTAAAAATGCAGCATTTGGGTGTATTTATCAATTTAAATTCGAAGAAGCTTTAGAAGGTACAGTATCTTTTTGGTTTAAAACTGATACAGATAATGATTTCTATGAACATTTCTTATTTTCAATTGGGCAAAATTCTTCACAAGATAATATAACCATAAAAATAAAACATAAAAATCACGTTGGTGTAGCAAACAAAATACCAATTTTAGCTTCTGAAGGGTATGTTTTATATCATGATTATGATGTTTTCAAAGCAAATAGTTGGAATTTTGTAACATTAAATTGGAAATTAAAGAATGAAAGTGGTAATAAATACTTAATTGAAAAATGCGATTTAATAGTAAATGGCGCTATAAAATCTTTTCCATCAAATCAGTTCAGTAATAAACATTACATATCACTAAAAAGTACAATGCCAGTTAATTTAACATTAGGCGGAGTTTTAGGATATGGAAGTAAATATGTTTTGCCAAATCAAAATGATGATAACGAAGGTATTTATAGCGAAAATCAAGTTGCTAATGATTGTGCAATTGCAGTAATTGAGAACTCTAGTGATAAATTGCTTACCATATCTGCTTTAGCAATTCATTTAGGCAGTATTAAAACACAAAAAGAAATAACAAATTATCAAAATAAAACAGCTTTTGTTGTCAAAGAAGATGAACCTTATTATGGAAGTAACCCTAATAAGATTATTGATAATATATATTTGAATTATGACGAACTTAAAAGTGTGACTAATAATGAAAATAATAAAATAATTGTATATCCATTACATAATTCATTGATGACAATAGATGGAAGCGATGTTTTAAATGTATTAGCAAATAATGATTATCAAAAGAAAAATAGGTATTTGTTTACTTATGATGATGCTTTTGGCATCAATCGTTTAACTTTAACATCAAATGTCTTTATATATAAGCAAATTTCATTTAAAAGCGGTACAGTCGCTGCAAAAGTGAAAATAAAGAACAACACAAATAAACCTCAAGCAATTTTTGATTTTAGGTCTAATTTATATCTTGAACAAATAGAAGATGGTATTATGACCTTACAATCGTATAAGGGGAAACTATATTTGTCATATTGGCCTACTGACAATGGAGCTCTCATTGATTTAGGAAACATAAGTGAAGGAATTCATAATATTGCAATTACTTTTAGTCGAATAGTAAATAGTGAATATCAAACAGCATGTGACTATACGATTAAGGTAATGGTTGATAATAATATTCAGACCAAATATATACAACAATATACAGGAATAGAACAAGTATATTGTTTTATTGGAAATAGTCCGATAATATCTTTTGAACCATTAAGTGGGGGATTAGAAAACTTTGTTTATACTACAGCATTTAGTAGTGACGACACATTACATAATCTTATAAATAGTAATAACTGCATTCAAAAAATTGATACTTACAACGCTATTGGATTATTAACAAGTAGTGATATTAAGTATGGAAGTTGTAATTTAAGCAACCAATATATCTATGCTAAAAATAATGGAAATACATTACTAAGAATAAGTAATCAAATAATTATTTATGGTTCTAATTATAAATCACTTGGATGTAGTTATGATTTTAAAGGTCGAATAACAAGTAAAGAAGATTTATTTAATGTAACAAATTATTCATATAATATAGATGATACATTAAAAAAAGAAGAAATAACTAATAATAAAACAATCAAATATAGTTATGATAGTAATAATAATATTACTGAAATCGAAGAATCTTCAGGATTAAAAACAAACTTCTTCTATGAAGATAGCATTAATAAAGATTTATTAACGCGATATAAAACTAATAATGGATTAGAACATTATATAAGTTATGATAATGATGGATTTCCTATTAAAGCATATGAAATAAATGAGGATACATCAAACATAAATGATATTTATTTATATGAATGGACCAATCGACGTTTAACTAAATATGTTGATAAATTAACCAGCCAAACATTTACATTTACTTATGATGCTCAAGGAAGACGAACCCAAAAGACAATAAGCAATACTTCACTCCATGAATATAGTGAAACCTGTTACTATTACGATGCGAGCAATCGTTTAATATTGGAAAAAATCGCAAATAAAATAAATAAATTTTATTATGATAGCACAGGTACATTAATTAGTATAGAAATAGATGGAGTAATGTTATATTATATAAGAGACATTGCTAATAACATCATTGGATTGGTTGACTCTAATAACCAACTAGTGGCTAAATACTCCTATGATGCATTTGGAAATGTTTTGACTAAAGAAGGAACTTATGCCACAAAAAATCCATTCTTATATAAAGGATATTATTATGAACATTCAATACAATTATATTATCTAGAATCAAGATACTACGACCCTTATATAAGAAGATTTATAAGTCCTGATAATATTACTTACTTGGAACCAACTAGTTTTAGTAGATTAAATTTATATGCGTATTGTGGTAATGATCCTGTGAATTATTATGACTATTTTGCGATTAGCATTTTAATGTCTTTAATAGTTAAATTGGATTTAAAAATTGCGATGCATTATTCTTTGCTAAAAAATAAGAATCATAAAATGCCTAATCATGGCGTTCCTGGAAGTATAGGGAGAATTTTTTATCCTGATGGTAGACCAAAACAAGAGCGTGAGTATGGCCCCGATGGAAGACCATCAGTTGATCACGATCATCATCCAGGAGAGAAAGTTGGCTATGACCATGATCATGATTGGGATTGGGGGAAAAATCCACCTAGACAGCCTGCTAGAGAACCTTCTAAATTTGTTGCAGCTCTAGGCATTGTTGGGACTGGGATTTTATTGGTTTGGTTAATTGGAAATGATTTTACTGGCATAGGAATAGCAGATGATGTTCTAATCCCAACGACAGCAGCATCATTTATATTGTTTTGGTCAGTATTATTTGGAGGTAGTAAAAAAGTATAAAATATGGTAGGAATTATTATTAGATATGATGGTTGGGATAAAAATATATTTAAAGAAATGTTCGCAAATATAAATTTAAATAGTATCAAATTTACGGTAAAATATTGGGAATCGTACGGAGATATATACGAGGACTATAATGATATTAATTCTGATACATTTAAAAATATAATTGAAGCAAATGAATGTTATCCGGAATTTTGTGAATTATTTGTGTCTTATGTTAACGACAAATGCTATGAAATAGATACCTATGGTGATTTTTTGAATTCAAAATATTTTTTATCGGTGGCAATAATTGATCATAGAAATATTGAAATTTGTTTAAAAGATAATAACTTTACTAAGCAATTTGTTAAAAATATAAGATCCTTAAAAGTTGATAATTTAGAAATAATTGAATTAAATTTAATTTCACTTGACTCTAAATTATCTATATGGAGACAAAAGGAAAAGGGGATTTATTAGAAATAACAATAGATAGACTGAAACTAATTACTATTAGAATTCTTTAATAATGGAAACAATCGCTAACAAAATAAAGAAATTATATTATGATAGTATGGGTACATTAATTAGTATAGAAATAGATGGAGTAATGTTATATTATATAAGAGACATTTTATATAAGAGACATTGCTAATAACATCATTGGATTGGTTGACTCTAATAACCAACTAGTGGCTAAATATTCTTATGATGCATTTGGAAATGTTTTGACTAAAGAAGGAACTTATGCTACAAAAAATCCAATCCTTAAAGGCTATTATTATGAACATTCAATGCGATTATATTATCTAGAATCAAGATATTGATCCATATATAAGAAGATTTATAAGCCCTGATAATATTGACTATTTAGAGCCAACTAGTTTTAGCGGATTAAATTTATATGCGTATTGTGGCAATGATCCAGTGAATTATTATGATCCAAGTGGCACAATGCTTATTTCTAGCACAATACTTATTTTATCTTTAATTGGTATAGGCGCATTAGCGGGATTTGGAAATGTTTTGTATGCTGATTACAAAGATAACGGGCGCATATTTGATGGTAGTATTGGATGGGAAACATATTTATTTGGAACCATCTTAGGTGGCGCTATTGGTGGAATGATAGGATACTATGCTGCACCATTTATTTCAGGATTACTTGCATCAACTGGAACAATTGGTGGAAGTCTTGCTTTTGTTGATGGTGTAGGATCGCTCGGTGGTGGAATTGCTATTAGTACTTTAGGTGAATTGACATTTGCAGGAACGGCTATTTTAACTGGTATAGGAAGAGCAGTTGGTGGTTCCTTAATGCTCAGTAAACCTAATTCAGGAAGGATTAGATATAGTGATGGGACAGGTATTGATCCTTTAACTGGCAAAGAAGCCACTAGAGAAAGAGCTTATGAAATTTATAAGAATTTAAGAAACACTATTGAAAGAGCTAAATGGAAAAGATGGATGAAAGGAAAAGGATGGATACACTCCCATTTGAGTTAGAACTATGAAAATATATTTTAAAAGAACACATGAAGTTTTTTGTTGCGGTTTAAGATTAATAAAAGAAACTTTTGATGATACAAATATAAGTATTAATTTCCGCTATTTTACAAGCAAACATTCTACATCTATACATGATCGTAATCATTCTTTTTGTAAGAAAAACGTACAAGGTGTTGTTGTTTTATCTTTACAAATGATTAATGGTATGGAATCACCTATTTTGAGTTTATATCCAATTGATTCTAAAAAAAACAATATACAAAAAATACAGCAAGAGTTTGAAAACAAAATCATTTGCGAAGTAAAAAATTTCTATCTAGAACATTTAAATTCTCCTAAAGATCCATATGATTATATTTTATTAGTGGATTTGTATGAGAATCAATTGTTTATAAGAAAAGGAAGAATATAGAAAGTAACTGATACATTTAAGCATCCTAATATTTGCTCTAGTAAAGAAAAAACATCATTCTTTTATATTTTTAACGAGCATTTTTTATTACTTTTAATTTACTATTAGCATTAATATAAATAATAAAGAAAACGTAACTATAGCAAAAGATAGATTAAAAGATTATTTAGTTGCGGTATAATATTAATGTTGTTATATACTAAAAATGTGAGGAGAAGAATAAACTACAATGAGGCGTATAAAGAAAGAACTTGAAAAATACTTAAATTCTAAAGACAAAAATAATTATAGTAATCTTGATAAAATATTTTTGTTTTATAATAGCAATGAGCTTTATAAAATTTTAAAGTATAATGGAGCAACAAATATAGAATTCTATCCTACAATTAACTCAAAAGAAAAATCACTTCAAGTATATTTTAATTATTATAATATGTATGCAATTATGGAATTTAATGAAGACTCTTACGATTATTGCAAGTATCAACGTGGCTGTTCTGAAGATGAATTTAATAATTCAATAATAAGTCAAAACTATGATAATAAATTTGATATCAAAATATTCGTGGAAGAGTTTATTAAAAGCATTGATACGGATGAAAAATGTATTAAAATCAATATTACAACACCTCAAAGCAAAAAAAGACTATATACATGCATTTCATTTCTCTTTTTATTTTTCCCGTTTATTATTATTGGCATTATTGCATTGTTATCATATATATTAAAAAAGGATATTAGATTAAATAATTGGTTTATACTAGTTTTTGTTGTTTCAATAGCATTATGGTGGATATTTAGTAATAAGTCCGAAAAAAATTAGTATGATTGTTTGTTTTTATATTCTTAACCCTTTTGGAAAATGATTTTTTAAGATGCCATTAACTGATTTAACAAATCCCATATTAATATCGTTATATGAAACAACATAAAAGCCATTTGAATAATCTTTATTAATAACTTGACCGTTTAAATAATTTTTTAGTTCATTTTCATTTAATTCAATGCTTTCATTAGAACTTAGAAAATGCGATAAATGATAATCAGGAATAAAATTATTTTTATTTAATGAACCGATTTTTAATCCATTTCTAATAATATTAAATTCTTTTAAGTTTAAATTAGTAGGAGAAGCATATAAATTATCATCTTTATTAATTAAGTAACCTTTTAAATTATATGTAAAAAATTTGCTTTTGATATCAGGTAAGTTTATTTCTTTATAATTCAAGTTACCATCTTTTTTTAGCATGCATAAATATTGCCCTTCACCTTCAAAAGTAGCGGGAGACATAGTTATTCCTTCATTCGCATTAGTTAAAGAGTAAGGCTCTAATTCTTTTAAAGGAATTAATGACATATCGTTATGATTAGCTAATAAAGTTTTAATAACTTCATAGTTTTCTTCTTTAGAATAAGAACAAGTAGAATAAATAAGCGTTCCGCCTGGCGCTAAAAAATTATACGCTAATTCGATAAGTTCTTTTTGAATACCACTTTGTCTAATTACTTTATCTATGCTCCAATCTTTAAGCATTTTTTCTTCTTTTCGAAACATACCAGAGCCACTACAAGGAGCATCAAGGATAATCTTAGTAAATAATCCATAATATTTAGCGGATAATTTACTTAAATCATTAGAAGTAACAATAATATTTTTTCTTCCTAATCGTTCAACGTTTTGTGATAAAACTAAAGCACGTTGATAAGATAAGTCATTAGAAATAATTACACCTTCATTTTGCATTAATAAAGATGTTTGAAGAGTTTTACCTCCAGGTGCCGCACACATATCTAAAACGTAATCATATTTATTCGCATTTAAAATAGAAGCTACAACTAAACTAGAAGCATCAGATATATAAATAGCGCCACCAATATGTAAATATGATTTTCCAAAATCGTATTCTTCTTTATCATATAAAAATGCATGCTTAACGAATGGATGCTTTTTTACATGGGGAAAAAGACTAATAAATTGCTCATCACTAATTTTATCACTATTTAAAATTAAAGCATGAGTACGAGGATTATTTAAGGCCTCTATTAGTTTATTAGCGATTTTTTCATCATAACTATTATAAATGTGTTCTTTAAAATCCATAAAATCTCCAATAGTAAAAAAATCCTAAAATGTTAGGAATTTTTTATTTGTGCATAATAAGCATCTAATAAGTTTTTCATTAATGTTAAGCGAGTTAATAAACCCACTCCACCTGGAACAGGTGTTTGTAATTTAACATCTAAATTTGGACGAGCGTCACCATATAATTTGCCGTCAATGCGGTTAATACCAACATCAACAATAATGGCATCTTTTTTAAATTCTTGTGTATCTAAGAACCATTTTTTACCAATGGCAATAACAATTATATCTGCGTTTTTAATAAACATATCCATGTTTTCTTTACTAGTTCTTGAGTGAAGAATAGTGGTATTACAATGTAAATTAGTAAGCATTTTTGCCATTGGTTTACCAACAATATTGCTTCGACCAATAACAACAGCATTTTTATCTTTAAAATCTACACCCTCGAATGTTAAATAATCCACGATTCCTTTTGGCGTGCATGGATGTAAAGATGATAAAGGATGGAAGCCATCAACATCTTTTTTGGGACTAACAGCCATTTTAATATGATCTTCATTAATATGACGAGGAAGAGGCATTTGTACAATTAAGCCATGAATTGAATCATCATTATTAATTTCATCAATTAATTTTAATAAATCTTCTTCGCTAGTTGATTCATCTAATTTAATTAATTTAGCAATAATTCCTAAGTTATTAGCGTCATTTAATTTGCCTTTTACATAAGCATTAGAAGCTTCATCATTATTAACTTGAATAATCGCAATAGTGGGTTTAACACTTAATTTTGATACTTCATCTCTTATTAAATCTTTTTGTAATTGAACATATTCTTTAATTGTCATTTTAATCACCGAAAATAATTATAACATACTTATAATTAAATTAATAAAATTATCTAAAAATAATGATAAATCTTACCTAATCATTTATAATACTATTTGTTTGGAGTTGATGATATGAAAAAATTATTAAAGTACATGAAATCATATCGTTTAGAGGCTATTTTAGGGCCTTTATTCAAATTACTTGAAGCGATATTTGAATTGATTGTTCCATTAATTGTTGCTCGCATTGTTAATGTGGGAATTAATGAAGGTGCTGGATTAAGTTATATTTTAAAAATGTCCTTAATTATGATTGGTCTAGGTGTAGTAGGACTAGGTTGCTCAATTACCGCACAATATTTTAGCGCTAAAGCGGCCGTAGGATTTTCTTCTACTTTACGTCATGAATTATTTGTTAAAGCCCAATCGTTATCTTATAAAGAAATTGATGAATTAGGTACAGCCACAATGATTACTCGTATGACTAATGATGTTAATCAAGTGCAAAATGGTGTTAATTTATTTTTAAGATTATTTTTGCGTTCACCATTCGTCGTATTTGGTGCGCTTATTATGGCGTTTATTGTTGACGCTAAAGTCGCTATTATATTTGCGGTTGTGATATTAGTATTAAGCATTATTATTTTTACTATTTTATTAGTTAGCCAACCTAAATATAAAGTAGTTCAAAAACAATTAGATGGTGTTTTAAAGTCAACACGTGAAAACTTAAATGGTGTTCGTGTTATTCGTGCTTTTAATAAAGAAGAACGAGAATTAGAGGAATTTAATGGGAAAATTACTAATTTAAGAAAAAGTCAAAAAAGAGTTGGCTATATTTCCTCTTTAATGAATCCATTAACATACGCAATTATCAATGTTGGTATTATTGGTATTTTATATTTAGGCGGAAGTCGTGTTGAATCTGGTGTTATTATTCAAGGTGATGTTCTTGCTTTATATAACTACATGTTACAAATTCTTACGGAATTAATTAAATTAGCAAACTTAGTTATTACTATTTCTAAATCATTAGCAAGTGCGGATCGTATTGCTAAAACTTTAGATATGGAGTCTTCTTTAGTTAGAAGTGATGAACCAAGAAAAGAAAATATGCCATTTGTTGAGTTTGATAACGTATCAATGAAATATAATAGCAACGAAGAAAGTTTAAGTAATGTTAATTTTGTTGCTAATCGTGGAGAAAGCATTGGTATTATTGGTGGTACAGGTAGTGGTAAGACCACACTTATCAATTTACTTGCACACTTATATGATGTTAGTAGTGGCGCAATTTATATTGATGGAAGAAATGTTACATCGATCAGCGATGAAGAACTTCACCATATTATTGGTATTGTTCCACAAAAAGCTGTTTTATTTAAAGGTACAATTCGTTCGAATATGTGTTTAAGAAAAGAAAATGCAAGTGATGAAGAAATTCTTGAAGCTTTAACAGTTGCGCAAGCTAAAGACTTTGTTTTGAAAAAAGAAAATGGTATTGACGCAGTTGTTGAACAAGAAGGAAAAAACTTCTCGGGTGGACAAAGACAAAGATTAACAATTGCTCGTGCTTTAGTAGGTAATCCTATTATTGTTGTTTTAGATGATAGTGCCTCAGCATTAGATTTCTTAACGGATTTAAATTTAAGAAAAGCTTTAAAAACATTAAAGAATAATCCACTTGTATTTATTATTTCCCAACGTACAAGTTCAATTGCTCATTGTGATAAAATTATCGTTCTTGATGATGGTAAAGTTGTTGGTATGGGTAAGCATGATGACTTATTAAATAATTGTGAAGTTTATAAAGAAATTTATGATTCACAATTTAAAAAGGAGGAATAATTATGAAAAAGAATTCCACCACTAAAAAGATTTTAAAATTAATATCTAAATATAAGTTTTTAGTATTTTTATCATTCTTATTTGCCATTTTGTCAGTCGCGGCAACCTTATATATTCCAATCTTAATTGGTAATTCCATTAATGTAATTGTAAAAATTAATGAAGTAGATTTTGCCGCTATTACGAAAAATGCCATTTTAATTGGCATATTAATCGTAATAGTAATTGTTACTCAATATGTGATGAGTATTATTAATAACAAAATCACTTATAACATTACTTATGACTTAAGAAAACAGGCATTTGAAAAAATACATCATTTACCAATTAGTTATATTGATTCACATCAATATGGTGATATCGTTAGCCGTGTTATTAATGATGTTGATACATTCGTTGATGGCTTATTAATGGGATTTACGCAACTATTTGTTGGTGTACTTACAATTGCTGGTACTTTAGGATTAATGATTAGTATTAACTATATTGTTGCTATTGTGGTTGTATGTTTAACACCTTTATCATTATTAACAGCCAAATTTGTTTCGAAAAATTCTTATAAATATTTTAAGAATCAAACAGAAATTCGTGGTGAACAAACAGCGTTCATGGATGAAATGATTAACAATTTAAAAGTTGTTAAAGCATTCTCGATTGAAGATAAAAATGTTGTGAAATTTGATGAAGTAAATAATCGTTTAGAAAAATCATCTTTAAAAGCGATATTCTTCTCAAGTTTAGTTAACCCAACTACTCGTTTCATTAACGCAATTATTTACGCTATCGTGGCGTTTATTGCCGCTTGGGTAATTATTAAATCACCTGCTAACTTAGTATTAGATGTTGGTAAATTCTCAACCCTTTTAAGTTATGCAAGTCAATATAGTAAACCATTTAATGAAATTAGTGGCGTAGTAACGGAATTACAAAACTCAATTGCGTGTGCTAATAGGGTGTTTGAATATTTAGAAAGTAAAGAATTAGATAATACTGATTGTCCAAATCACTTAGAACACGCTAATGGAAATATTAAACTTGAGCATGTATATTTCTCTTATGTTCCAGAACAAAAATTAATTCAAGATTTTAATTTAATCGTTAAACCAGGTCAAAGAGTGGCTATCGTTGGTCCAACGGGATGCGGAAAAACTACACTTATTAACTTATTTATGCGTTTTTATGATCCAACTAGTGGCACCATTTATATTGATGATTTAGATACAATTAAAACACCAAGAAAAGATATTAGAAATAATTTCGGTATGGTATTACAAGAAACTTGGATTAAAAATGCGACTGTTTTAGAAAATATTAAAATGGGTAAAGAAGACGCTACCAAAGAAGAAGTCATTAAAGCCGCCAAAGAAGCACATGCTCATAGTTTCATTACGAAAATGAAAGATGGTTATGATACGGTGATTGGTGAAGATGGAGGTAACTTATCAATTGGTCAAAAACAATTACTATGCATTGCACGTATTATGTTAACAATGCCACCAATGCTTATCTTAGATGAAGCAACATCAAGTATTGATACTCGTACAGAATTAAAGATTCAAAATGCTTTTGCTAAGTTAATGCGTGGTAAAACTAGTTTCATCGTTGCTCACCGCCTATCAACCATTAAAAATTCGGATATTATCTTAGTTATGAATAATGGTAATATTATTGAACAAGGTAATCATAACGAATTAATGGTTAAAAAAGGATTCTATTATAAGTTATATAATTCACAATTTGAAGAATAAAAAAATGACTATTGTTTAGCAAATTTGTTAACCAATAGTCTTTTTGATTAGTCAAAATTAATTGTTAGTTCCACTAGTTGGCAGTTATAATTATTCATAACACTTAGATTAAAATAAGTGTTATCTTTACTATCATTATTAAAAGTCACTACTTTATTAGCGTCAGCTTGTTCTTTTAAGGTACTATCAGAAACGGCATCACTAATTACTTCATTTCCAAATGTTATTCCAATCATCGCATTTTTACTTGTAGAAGAAGAAAATTTAATTGTTACAGAATTAATGCTTCCTAAACTTGAATTATTATAAAGATGTCCTGCGCCATTTGTGTCACTATTTTTTCTAAGCATCAAATAACCAACATCGTTATAAGTTCCATAATTAGCACTAACAATTCCTAATTCAACTAAGCCATTAGTGATTTTAGTTTCTTCTTTAGAAGAGGCAGTAGGTAATTTGTCTTTTAAATCTAAGAAATTAAAAGTAATAGATTTAGCATTAACTAATGATGAACTGCTATCACTAATTGATGGATGGTTTGATATTGAAGGACTAGTAGAAGTCGATTTACTAATTGACCCGGAATTACTAACGGATGACTTATTATTACAACCACTTAATAAAACTAAAGAACTTAAAATAATTAATTTTTTAAAATTCATTTTTATTCACCTCAAAAATATTATTGCCAAAATAAATTATTTAATTCAAATTGATAAAATATTGTTTTATAATTGCTTTAGAAGTGAATAAGTATGATAAATGATATAATCCATTTAAATGAATTTTATGATATAAAAACTGATCCAGTTATCCAAATTAGCGTTATTCAAAATGTTGATATGGGAAAAAGAAAAAAATCTAAAACTTTAGTAATTGTTCCAGGTGGGGGATATGATTTTGTTTCTAATCGTGAAAAAGATCCTGTCGCAGTTACTTTTTTAGCAAAAAACTATAATACAGTTACTTTAACTTATAGTTCTAAAGCTACTCAAAAAGATGTGTGTTATCCAGTTCCTCATCTTGAATTATTATTAACTATTGATTTTCTAATTAAAAACCAAAATAAATATCGCATTAATCCTAAAGAAATATTTGTAATTGGTTTTTCTGCTGGTGGACATTTAGTGGGAAGTTATGCTTATAAATATATGAAATTAGCAGGTATGATGAACTTAAAAAAGGTTGAACAATATAAACCTAAAGCTATTGCCTTATGTTATCCAGTAATTACCTTAACACAAAACACTCATCTTCACACAAAATTTAATATCACTAATGATAATCCAAAACTTATTAATGAATTAAGTATTGAACTACATGTAACTAAAGATTATCCTCCAACATTTATTTGGACTACTTTAGAAGATACCGCTGTTGATCCAATCTCAACAGAATTAATGGATGAGGCTTTAAATAAATCAAAAGTTAAACATAAAACAATCTTTTATCCAACTGGGAATCACGGCTTATCACTTGCTAATGATTTAGTATTAAATAAAAAAGAAGCACGTAAGTATCAAAGTATTGCTACTTGGGCAATTGAGTGTGATAAGTTTTTTAGTGATTTATTAAAAAATAAATAAAGATTATTTAGGAATATAAACAAGAATTGTTCATAAATTATATTGGTGATAAATATGCAAAAATTTTTTATGACAATTCTTTTTTCTTTATTAGCGCTTTTAGGAGTTAATAAAAATGTAACGCCTCAAACCACTAATGAAGAAAAACCAGATTTAGCGCTTAATTCCTCTTCCGTTGTTTTAATTGAACCAAATTCAAAGCGCGTAATTTATGAAGAAAATAAAGATGAAAAACATTATCCAGCGAGTATGACTAAAATGATGGGAATGTATATTGTTTTAGATAATATTCAAAAAGGTAATCTAAAATGGAATGATATGGTTACTGCCAGTGAATATGCTTCAAGTATGGGTGGCACACAAATATTTTTAGAGCCTAATGAAAAAATGAGTGTGGAAGATTTATTTAAATCAGTTTGTATTAATTCTGCGAATGACGCAATAACCGCTCTTGGGGAACATATCTCTGGTTCAACGCCAGCATTCGTTTCTTTAATGAATAAAACTGCTAAACAATTAGGAATGAATAATACAAACTTTGTTAATCCAACAGGATTTGATGATGAAAATCATTATACAACTCCATATGATATGGCGCTTGTTGCTTCTGAACTTGTTAAATTTAATGAAGATTTATTCCGCTTTACCCGTTTAAAAGAAGACTATGTAAGAAAAGATTCTTCGAATCCATTTTGGCTAGTAAATACTAATAAAATGCTCGGACACTTTGATGGGTTAGATGGTTTAAAAACTGGCTTTACTTCGAAAGCTAACTATAATTTAACCGCTACCGCTAAAAGAAATGGTGTACGCTTAATATCGGTAGTGATGAATGTTGATACAATTGCTCATCGTAGCCAAGATACTGCCACATTATTGAATTATGGCTTTAATAAAATGACGGCGATAAAAGTATTTGAAAAAAATGATATCATTACTTATGTTAACTTTAATAATTCATTAAATACTAAAACACCAGTAATAGTAAAAGAAGATGTTGTGGTCGTTACGAATAAAGAAGTAACGAAAGAAGACTTAAAAGCCGAAATTGAAATTACTATTTTAGAAGCACCATTAAAAAAAGGTGATTGTGTTGGTTACTTAACGATTATTGATAAAGATAATATTAAACACACGTATCGGATTTATGTCGATGAAGAAGTAAGCAAAGCAAATTTCTTTGATTACTTATTTAAAAACTTTTTAGAATTTCTTTTTTAAGCACATTAAGTTGTGCTTTTTTTGTCGATTATTGACAAATGCTTTTTTGCAAGAATTGTCGGAAAATGACTAAAATTTTAATGCGAAATTTATAATATTTTATAATACTCCTAAAGGAGGAAATATTATGAATGATGGAATAAAAATTACACCATTTGAAAATGGATTATTAATTAAAATCTATGGTGAACTAGATAGTTTTCATGTTCTAGGATATAAAGATAAAATTGTTTTAGAAATGAAAAGATATAATCCTTATTTATTATTATGGGATTTAAAAAACGTCTCATTATTCGATAGTGCGGGTATCGGATTAATTTTAGGACGATATAATGAAATTCGTAAAGTAAATGGATTATGTGGCTTTATTTCTTTAACTACTTATACACGAAAAATTATCGAGTTAACAGGACTTTCTAAAATCATTTATGAATATAAAAACTTAGCCTCTTTTAAGAAAGAAGGAAAGGTACTTTTATGAATGAGATGGAACTCAAATTTAAAGCTAACTTAGTTAATGAAGCGTTAGCAAGAAATGCCGTTATTAGTTTTATAAGTTTCCTTAATCCGACTATGGAACAAATATCAGAACTAAAAACGATAATTTCTGAAGCAGTTAGTAATGCAATTATTCATGGATATAAATTAAATCCAGAGCGCGAAGTAATTATTAAAGCTTCTATTGATAAAGAAACTTTAATTTTATCGATTATTGATTATGGAGTAGGTATTGAAAACATTGAATTAGCGCGTAAGCCAACTTTTACTACTAGACCAGACTTAGAGCGAGCGGGTATGGGATTATCTATTATTGATTCTTTATCCGATGATTTTGAAATTAAGTCAGTAGTGGGTATGGGCACAAAATTAGTAATTAAAAAGAACTTGATGAACTCGAATATTGAAGTTTATGGTAGTTAAAGACGAAACTTTTTCACTCATCAAAAAAGCGCAAGAAAATGATCAAGAAGCATTTGAAAAAGTAGTTAATGATAATATGTTACTTGTCTACAAATTAGCGCATCGTTACAAATCAAAATATACGGATTTCGAAGATCTAATATCAACTGGCACAATTGGTTTAATGAAAGCCATAAAGCAATTTGATACAAGTTTTAATGTGGAATTTTCTACATACGCTGTTCCTTTAATTCTTGGAGAAATAAGAAGATTTTTTCGTGATGATGGAATAATTAAAATTTCTCGAGGAACAAAAGATTTAGCGAAACGTATTGAAGAAGCAAGAATCGAACTTGAAAATAAAAATCATAAAGAAGCAAGGATTGAAGATATTGCTGCATTTTTAGAAGTAGGTGTTGAAGATATTATTATGGCACTTGATGCAAATAATTATCCTTTATCACTAGATGCGCCAATTGATGAAGATAATATGACTTTAAAAGATGTGATTGGAACAAGTGATAATATTGATTATTTAACAAGTATTGATTTAGAAGACGCTATTAAAAAATTAAGTAAAATTGATCAGATTTTTGTGCGTTTAAGATTTTTTGATGAAATGAAACAAGCCGATTTAGCTAAAAGATTTTCCTGTTCACAAGTTCAAATATCTCGTTGGGAGAAAAAAGTATTAAAAAAATTAAAAGAATATATGTCTTAAGTATAAACTAGCAAAAATTGGTAACCTTATTTATAGAGGTGAATTTATGAATAAGAGTGAATACCAAGAAATAGTTAAAAAGCATACTGGTAAGAAAAATAGATTAAAAAATGCTTTTTTTGCTATGCTTATTGGCGGATTAGTGGGTGTTTTAGCTAATGGATTTTATGATATATCGTTATATTTAATTGGCTTAGAAAAAAGTGATGCGGGTTTACTTTCCACACTAGGCATAATTTTTGTAACGACTGTTTTAACATCGACTAGTTTATATAATAAAATTGCGCGTGTTGCGGGAGCGGGATTATTTATTCCTACTTCGGGATTTGCTAATTCTGTTGTATCTTCGGCGATTGATGCGAAATTTGAAGGACCAATATATGGTGTTGGTTCCCGTATGTTTTATCTAGCGGGTAGTGTTATTACTTATGGCTTTGTATCAGCGTTTTTATATGCGCTTATTCGTTTACTTTTAAGTTATGCGGGGGTGAGTTTATGAGTTATTCCCTCGAATTTAAAAATTTGTTTATTGAATCATGCGCGACAATAGGCGGAAAAAAAGAATATGAAGGACCAATTGGTCAATATTTAGATAACTATATTAAAACATCTTATAATAAACAAAAAAGTTTTGAAGATGCGGAAATTAGTATGTCAAAATCAGCGATTGAAATAGCTTTAATGAAGGCAAAACTTGATACATCAAAAATCAAAGTAGCAATAGGCGGAGATTTATCAAATCAACTTGCCATATCAAGTGCGGTTATAAAACATTTTAATGTAGGGTTTATGGGCGTATATGGTGCCTGTTCATCTTTTATCTTGTCTTTAATTAATGCTGGTTTAATTGTTTCTAATAATAACAAAACATATGTAATAGCGTTTACTTCATCTTCATACGCGACAAGTGAAAGGCAATTTCGTTTTCCTATTGAATATGGTATTCAAAAGAAAGATAGTGTTACTACCACAGTTACGGGGGCAAGTGCCGCAATATTAGGCAAAAGACCAACCAAAGTAAGAATTAAACGCGCCACTATCGGAAATGTAGTAGATGCAAGTTGGGATAATATTAATGATGTTGGTTCACCAATGTCACTTGCGGCGTATGTTACGATTAAAGATCATTTACATAACTTTAATGTTGATCCAGATTATTATGATTTAATTTTAACTGGTGATTTATCATGTATTGGAAGTAAAATTTTACTTGATTGTTTTAAAAAAGATGGCATAACTTTAACCAATTATAATGATGCGGGAAATATTATTTATCATAAAAATGATAAAGACGTTCATGCTGGTGGAAGTGGCCCAGCTTGTATTGGGCTAGTCAGTATGTCTTTAATAATGCGTAAATTAGAAAAAGGAGAATTAAAGCGTATCTTATTAGTGGGCACAGGAGCGCTATATTCCCCTACTTTAACATTCCAAAAACATACGATTCCCATTGTGGCACACGCTATTGAACTAGAGGTGAACGAAAAATGACCTATTTATATGCATTCTTATTTTCTGGCTTTTTATGCTTAATTGCCCAAATTATTTTTGATAATACGAAATTAACTCCAGGACATATTACCTCAATATATGTAGTTATTGGTGTTTTATTAACCTCTTTTGGTATTTATGATTTTTTAGTTAAGTATTGTGGAGGAGGGGCAATGACTCCAATTACTAATTTTGGTTATAGTCTAGCAAAATCAGCATTAGAAGGTGCTAAAGAAGGAGGAGTATTAGGAATATTAAAAAGTATGCTAAAAAACTCTTCAGCGGTTTTATCTTTTGTTGTAATTATGGCATTTTTTGCCTCATTAGTTTCTAAACCACGTCCATAATATGAAAAATAAAGAAATAGAAAAAAGAATTGATTTGTTAAACAATTTTGATATGAAAAAGAAAAGTATCAAAATTAAAGATAAATCCGCAACGATATATTTTACTTCTTCTTTAGTGGACAAAATGGATATTATTTATCTAATGGAATATTTAGATAAATTAAAAAGTATTAAAGATTTAGATTTATTAATTTATAACGGAGAAATAAAAAAAGAAACTAATATTGATACAATAATTGAAGAATTATATGCTGGTTTTTTAGTTCTTTATATTAATGATGAAACTATTTATTTAATTGATGCTAAAAGTTATCCGAATCGCTCAATAGAAGAGCCATTAACAGAAAAAACTATCCGTGGTTCGCGTGATGGATTTAGTGAATCAATTAATACTAATATTGGCTTAATTAGAAGAAGATTAAAAACTACTGATTTAGTAGCTAAACCTTTCTTAGTTTCTGAGAAAAGTAAAACTTCTGTCGCGGTAGTGTATTTAAAAAGTGAAGTCGATCAACGTTTAATAAAAAGAATAGAAGATGAATTAAAAAACATTGATGTAGAATCTTTAATTATGAGTGACCGCTCTTTAGAAGAGCTCTTATTTAAACAAAAATATACACCATTTCCACTTGTTCGATATACGGAAAGACCAGATGTAGCCTCGATTAGTATTATGCACGGGAAAATTGCTATTTTAGTTGATACATCCGCAAGTGTGATAATTACACCAATAACACTTTTTGATCATACCATGCACGTTGAAGAATTTCGCCAATCGCCACTGGTTGGTACTTTCACACGCTTAATTCGCGGTATTGCAATTTTATTATCTTTATTTTTAATTCCTTTATGGATGTGTATTATTGATAATTCGGAAATCATGAATGCATTAAAAATAACGATATCTAATGAAAATATCGAATTAGGAATCGCCATTCAAATTATCATTGTTGAGTTAATTTTAGAAATTGTTCGACTTGCATCTATTCATACTCCGACCACACTTCAAACCGGAATATCATTAATTTCAGCGGTAATATTAGGACAAGTATCATTAGAGTTAGGTTTATTTTTACCGGAAGTACTTTTATTATGTTCTATTTCACAAATTTGTGGCTTTGCCACACCAAGTTATGAATTATCTATGTCGATGAAACTTAATAATCTTATTCTTATCTTAGCGGTGGCTCTATTCGGTAAAAATGGTTTTATAATTTATAGTTTATTATTGTTCTTATATTTGATTTCTTTGAAGGTTTGGAGTGTGCCTTATTTATCTCCACTTTGCCCTTTTGACAAAGAATCTATTGGAAGCATTTTCATAAGACAATCAGCGGAAAATAGAAAAAAATTGTAGATAAGATTTTATTTTTAATTTAACATAAGGTTGAAAGGGGAAGAGGGCAATATCTTTATATAAGATTTAGCTAATAATGTAATAATGTTAAAATCAAAAAGAAACATAATAAAAGATTATGATGATTTTATTTTAAAGTTTTTTCATGATTGTTATTTTGCTATTTATGACAAAGTTAATAATACACAGTATGCCAAAGAAATGGAATATATTTACCTTCATAGTCAAGAATATAGTATTTTTGAGCTAACGACTGAATTAAGTTTGTCAAGAAGTACACTATATGAACATATTGAATTTATTAATAGGCATATTGTTCATTACAAAGAACTTTTAAGTGATTCAGCAAAATTTAAACAATTTATAAAAGTATAATTATTGATAAAGTAATTAATATTTTATCATAATAATCGAACTTTTAATGTCCGGATTTTCCGGACATTTTTTGACGTTAATTTAGGTTATATTTAGATAGAAAGGAGGTCGAAAAAAGATGAATTTTGACGAGATGAAAAATATAG
>ERZ808292.158-NODE-158-length-20040-cov-7.720941_pt1 | contig 20040 bp, 29 predicted proteins | sample MGYA00521275_ERZ808292 | MGnify/ENA primary metagenome ERZ808292 (study PRJEB31516, sample SAMN03275613) | gut metagenome | biome: mammalia-associated habitat; material: feces | host: Papio cynocephalus | place: Kenya | collected 2012-07-26 ... | reverse complement strand
CTCGCTCGCTACGCCTGTGGAAACTGTTATCTTCTGTGCTCGCTGGCGCTCGCTCGCTACGTTGTTGTAAACCGCTCACTGTTACGCTAGGTGGCGCTTGCCCATCACGACTTCAAAAACTGCACATAGCTGTTACACTGCCTTAGTACAAATTTTTTTGTTACTATTTCGTATAACGTTTATTATACGCAATTGGCAATTTTTGGTAAATGAAAAAGCGGTGAACCAAAGTTCACCGCTTGATGTCATTTATTTCTTAGTTTCGTAGGTGATAGTGCAGTTGATGCCCACAGCTTCATATACGTTACTTACGGTTAAGCTTCCGTAAGTGCCGCTTTGTACGTAAAGACTGCTATCCCAACCTGCGTAGAGGGGAATTGGCACTAATCCGCCTGTATTGCCGACGTAAAGTTGAAGAAACATACTGTACTGAGTTCCTCTATTTAATGCAATGTTTGGCTCGATTGTGTACAGTGTATTAGCGGAGATGTTGACAGAGGGCGCTTCATATACGGTATCGCCATTTGTTACAGAGATTGTGCAGAGTTTTGTACTACTTTCAGCGGTTACAGCGGCATTAGTTCGGAATTGAATTTTCTTTAGCGTCATGTCAACTGTGGGCGTGATTCGTAAGGTAGGAATGAGCGGTGGGTTGTTCTGTACATTGGCGCTTGCTGGCGCATTCGTGCCAAGTGTAACAGTAGTAGTAATCACATCGTAAGAGTAACCAACATTCCAGCTACTCACAACAGCACTGCCGTAATACAGAGTATCAGAGCGTTTAACAGTAATGCTGTAAACGACCAATTTATCGTGAGTTCCGTCACCGGAATCCGTGAATGTAATACTGCGAACATCATTGTTAATGTTAAGATTTACAGTAGCAGTTGACCTGGTTGCGCCATAAAGGACGCAAAGGAAAGTAGAAGCAGTAGCGCCTTGAGCAACAGGCAGTGCGATGGTAATGGTAGAACCGCCCATCATATTCCACATAGCGGGCACAGTGCTCTGTTGATTGAAGTTTAACGCAGAACCACTAATAGCTCCAACATTGAGTGCAAAGGGTACAGCTTTCTTGCCGTTATTTAGTGACACAGCGTCACTTCTGTCACTAGCATTTTGAACTCGATAAAAACTACCTTTGTTATCGCCAACCTGCGATTCGCCAGTAGTAAGAACAGTAGTGTCGGCAGTCAGGTCAACGTCAGCTTTCATTGCGTTAACATTGCTATAAGTGTTAAGGCTAACAGCTTTAATTTGAGCAACGCTACTATTGAAATTCCGTTCGGTCTGTGCGGTGTTTGCATTAAAACTCTCAATTACTCTGTCAACCTCGCCCTGAAACTCACTGTAATCATAAGGCTGGAACTCAAACGGGAGAGCAAACAGCCCATTTTCAAGTGCTACAGCTTTAGCAGAAGTCTGAGCAACAACCTGATAGAAGGAACCACCGCCGTCACCGATAGCATTTTCGCCGCAAGTCAGCAGAGTTTCACCCAGTTTGAGCTCGGTATCAGCAACCATAGCGGCTTTGGTATCATAGCTGTGCAGAGTATCGGCATAGAACTGGCTGACAGCCTGTTCATAGCTTTCAACATTCTGGTTGTACTGCTCCACATTCTGATTATACTGTTCCACATTCTGGTTATACTGGGTAACCTGAGCATTCCAGTCAGCAGACTTAATCCAATACTCAGTATTGGTAATCTCAGTCTGTGCCGGAACAGTCTTACGGGACACATAGCTCTGGTCATTGGTATACACAACGCTCAGAGCGGCATACTCGCTGTTTTTGTCCCATGCACCAACGAATTTAGGAGCATAACGTGCGCCAATATAGCGTTTAAGTGCCATAGTGTTTAACCCCTTTCACTAGTTAAATTGATATCAATTGAACAAATTTTCCTTCACCCTCGAACTAGTGCGGACTAGTTCACCCTCCCAATCGGATTGAAGGGAGCCGATTACTCGCCGATGTTATTGTTACTGTACCAGTTCAGGTTCCCAGAGCAGAGCCAGTTTACCGTAGTCCTCGTTGTCAGGGTCAAGTTCAGTATCGAAGTCAATGAAGTCCCAAGTATCAGGAATCCACGCTTCAAAGTATCCGTCCTCGGTTAAATCGAACCAGACATACTTAACAACACGGGAGACCATAACCTGTAAGTTATTGTCAATCCACGTTGCAAGTGCCTGCACATAGGTTTCGATGTATTCACCATTGATGAGTTTCTGTACCTCATTATAGCATTCCTGAACGGTATTGTCAAGCTGTTGGATTTTCTCGTTGATGTTCTTTTCGTAATTAGTCTGCTGTGCACTGAGGTCTTTCTTGAAGTTTGCGTTTTCAGTATTGACCTGATTCTCGAAGGTATCAAGTTTATCTTGAAACGTCTGTTCAAGTTCCTCAATCTTAGTATCATAGTCTCCGTAGAAGGTTATGATTTCGTTGAACTGAGATACAGCGCTGTTGTAGGTTTCAATAACCCGTGCCAGAATCTCGTAGTCACTAGACCCGGGCAGGAAAGTATTCAGGTCGAACTTGCCCGGAATGGGGAGAAGCGGCAGAGGGGTGAGGTTTTTAAGTGCCATATTTACACCCCCTTATAGCACTGGTTAGTTACGGCAGTTTAATCCAGCCCTCAATGTGATACTCCTGAGAAGCGGCGGTAGCGGCACTCAGAGAGATGGTGATATTGTGCATACCATCCTTGGAACTGTAAGTGTCCTTAACAGTACCAGCGGCAGTTGCCGCATAGTCGGACGAAGTGTTGTACCAGTTCACTTCGGCATGTTCGCCAATATCGGGCAGATTGACACGCAGGACAGGCTGACCAGAAGCGATAACACCGGTCGCAGTGAATACAGCGTTCACGTGCAGAGCGTTGTTCAGCAGATAGCTGACATCCTCAGTAATTTTGATTTTGTCATCAGCAGGAAGAATGAAGTTAGCCATAGTGCATCTCCTTTACAAAATTCCCATGAAGCAATCTTTTACAGAATTGATAACTTCTAAATCCAGATTGCGAATAGATTCAGAATATTCTTTGAACAGTTCAGCGTAAGACTTGTTGTTCAGGCCAGACACAGTTCTGTTCCGGTTGTCATTGTGCTTACGGTCGTTCTGTGTTTTCGTGTCATGTGCGGTAGTATTGGTGGTGTTGTGTGTAGTTGTCTCTTTGCTATTGTAAGTGGTTGTGTCGGTGCTGTTACTGTTGCCAGTGTTAGTGCCATTGTTTTTGTTCTTATTGGCGTTAGACGCATAAGTGTTATTTGCGATATCACTCTCGATGTTTAACATCTGGGCAGGAGTGTCAGACGAAACATTGAGCGTGTAATCGTTATGAGAATCATTGCGTGTGCTGATATTGTTAGTAGTATCAATACCGCTTCTGGCAAGTTCGTCTGTACCAGTCATTTTGCTGGTATCGCTACCGGTTTTGGTATCCGTAGTAGCACTAGTGCCATCATCTTTGATGATTTCAGTAAGCGTACCGCCAGTATAGAACTGCCACTTCTCATTCAGAGCATTGTACAGCATATTGAAATACGGCATTTGCTCATTTAACGTGTTGTTCAGGAAGAATTTGAAGCGGTCAGGTGGTAAGCAACAGATTTCGTTGAAATAGTAGTGGTTAATGATTTTCTGATTCAGAGCTCCACGCCACTGTTCCATGTCACCAATGTCTGTAAGGAATGAAGGCACAGGGTAATCTTTCATACCAATGTCAAAACCCTCAAGACTGAGAAGTTTTCCTAGTTCAATGGTATAAGTTGCCATTACTCGTCACCCCCGTTATCATCTTCACCTCTTGCACGAACATAGGAGATAGTAGAAGCATTTTTGCTGTACTTATCGCCGTCAGTGATATAAGGTTCATTTGCCAGACGGACAGACACGTTCAGCCCCCAGAGGTCGTTAATAAGTTTGCAGGCGTGTTTACGCTGAGACAATCCAATGTTTGCCAAAGCGTTGGCCTGCTGGTCGAACTGTTCTACCTCGTCAGTGACACGCCGTTCCCGTTTGAAGTCTGCCATGCCGATACCAAGGAAAGACAGGTACTCATTGTACTTGGTAATCTTGATATCTTGCAACTGTCCAGCAACAAAAGGTGCGTCAGTACGTAAAACCATAAAACTGTTGGGGTCAAATGTGCCCTTCATACCGTAAATAACAGGAGTGTTACCAGTGTACTTCTGATACACGGCCTGAGCCGTCTGTTTCTGTTTGGTGTCAGTCAGAATCAATACCGGGGTTTTCTGCGCTCCAATGTTGACTTTGATAGTCTGGTCAATGTCATACAAGTCATGTGTGTATCTGAGCGTGGTAAGGAAAGTTGGGTACATATCCGGCGTGTTTCTGATAAGAACGCAGTCCTTAATATCAATTTCAGGAAAAGTCTCAACGGGGCTGATAGGCCGAATGTACATAGGCTCATCGTAGAAATTGATACCACGGAGAGAGCCATTCAGGCACATATATCCACGGGTTGGATGATTGAAGAATACAGCTTTGCCATACACAAACAGGCAGTATTCCAGAAAACGTTCATTAACGCTATCGGGAAGTCCTTCCCATTTGAACATGGTGCAAGCTAGAGATTTTAAGCGATAGTAATAGTCAGCGTAAGCGGCATGAGACGCTTGCTTGTCTGCAAGCTCGTTATCATAATTGTACATTTGAATCACCTCTTTAGTTGGTGAACAGGCCAACTAGCTTATCAACAATGAGGTCAAGTATTAAGCCCACAACATAACCAACTAACGCGCCGATTATTGTGCCTAAGCCGGGTAACAAATCTGTGCCGATTGTAATGCCAGCGTCAGCGCAAAATTGGACAATACCATTTCGGATTGCTGTAGTAAGGAAATCTGTGATAATAGGCTTAAAATAGCTCTGAACAACAGTTTTAGTGACAAGAACAACGGCCTGAGAAAGAATGTTCTTAGCGGCTTGTCCAATACTGATATCACCTTTAAGAACACCGCCAATAGATTGCACGACTACGTTCACAATACCGACACCTAAGTCAGCGGCAACTTGTGCCGCCTGTGGGTCTTTTACATTTGATTCAATGTAACTGGTAATTGCTGTTGCGCAACCGTGCGTTGTAACGTTAGCTAGAAAGTCGATGGAATCACGTTTTGTGTTAGTTAAGAAGATTTGACAAGCTTGTTCAACATCGCCTGTGTTGATAGCTACTGCTACAGATTGCCAGCCATTTTGTAAGACCCTGTCAACGTAACCGTCAAGATAGTTGCCAAGGCTACTTGCCAGTTCACTGTTCGGGTCAATGTCCGCTGTTGTGAAGATGTAGTCTTTTAAGCCAGCTTTAGCATTATTAACAGCAGATGTGCCAGCTGTCATAATAGCTTCACCAACTTTAGTGTACATATAGTTGATGGAGTTATTGACAACACTTTGTACAAAGTTGTTAAATACTGTGTAGAAATCGCCACCGTTTAACAGCTGATATAGGGCTTCTTCACCAGACGATTGAACGCCAGAAAGTTGGGCTTCGACATACTGTTTAACGATGTCTTTAACGTCACTATTGGTAATGCCCTTGCCAGCAATAATGCGGTTTGAAATTCCGTTTACAGTTTCATCAAATTCAGCTTGAGTAACTTTTTGTTCAGCTTCATCGCCCTCGACAAGTCGTTTAACAACTTCTATGTCTTTGTCAGTAACATACTCAGACTTAGTGTAATTAACTTGTGAGCTTTGTCCCTCTCTCCATGGAATACCCGGGAAATCGGAAATGCTGTTAGGGTCAACGCTAAAAGAGTAGCTTTTTGAGCCACCGTCGAAGTTTGTGTAATCAGTTCGTGTTGCACTGGTAAAGTAAATTTGAAAGTGAAGGTGCGCTCCACTTGATTTACCAGTATTGCCAACTGCGCCTATTTTATCGCCCTGGCTGACTTTATCGCCAACAGCTACTTTAGGAGCACTTAACATGTGCGCATATCGTGTGTAATAGCAGTTACCTGAACTATCTGTTGTTTCGTCGTGTCGAATTAGAATGGTGTTGCCCCAACTATCAGAGGTATAAGCTTGTACAACTGTACCAGCTTTACTGGCATAAATTGGAGAACCAGCAATTGCGCCCGGTGTTGATTTCACAAGGTCAAGTCCGGCGTGTGACTGCTTAAACGCCTGTGAGCACTTCCAAGTGCCAACGCCTAAAGGAAAGACCCAGCTATTAGTAGCATAGTAGCCAGTGGGAATGTCGTTGACGGCGTTCGAGTTTGTACCTTTGCCAGAAGTTGCGCCTTGCTTTAGCAACAATGTGACGTAGTCGTAATTGTTAGCTTTGAAGTTGTTTTGTTCAAGCCAAGGATTTAGCTTCTTGATTTGGTCAGGGGTCATGCCAACCATGTTTCCGATATTCTCAATATCGTTTCGCCAGCTGGCTGTGTACTGGGGTTTCATTGTGACATATACAGCATTATTGCTGGTCATAGTCTGTTTTAGACCTGTTAAATTTTCGTCAGCAGATGCCATATAATCACCACCTTATACAATGCCGTTAGACTGGCTAAAGTTTCCGTAGGTTGCAGTGTAAGACCAGAAGAAAATGCCGTTGTTGAATGCTCGTTTGATAATATTCATATCATCGTCTGGGAAATTGCCATTGGCATTCAGTCCGTTAGTCTTGATGTAAGTCCAGCTTGCTCTAGCGTGAAGATTGATAGAACGGTACTCGGACTGTTTATAGCCGTATACAGTTAGGTATTTATCAATGCGTTTTACAATGTCAAGAGGGGGCACTTTAAAGCCGTAGCTCATAGCAGTCTTGCCACTAGCAAGAAATATGTTTGAAGATGCAACGCCGCCGACAGCGGGAGCATTGTAATTTTCAGAGATAGCAGTAAGGTCTTGGGTGATTTCATCGATACCTCTGTCATATTGATAAACTTTGGCAATAGATAAACCAGTCTGCGTACCGCTTGAAATCGTTCTTGACATTCCACCTAATGCAGTTCCAACAGGGTCTTTAATAAGTTTAACAGGGTCAAATGCGCTAATCAGGTTACTAACTGTATCTAGTGTTCCTGTAACAGCGTTTGACATATCTTGCGCATAGTTCATGGTTCTTTGCATTCCAGCCCGTTGCTGATAAATAGAATTACTTGCGCTGTGTAAATTGTAGTCATTCTTGTACTGATTGTATGCCCACGTACTTTCGGGAATGACTGCTGTAAGCGTCATTGGCGTGACTTGTGCAGTGCAGTAATTGTTCACAACAGCGCCAACAGTTCCGGTTGTCTGGTCAACAGCTATTTTAACAGTAATGTTGTTTCCGTTGATGTACTCGGGATTGAACTCCATCTCTTGGCCGTACAGCATAACATAAGCTGTGATAAAAGCACCAGAGAGTAGTTTCTTGTTAGTAGGTGTGTAAGACGTAATACCAGAGTTAGTTACGCAGTCAAGGTGATTGGGGTGCTTGGAATAAGTAACTTGGTTATCATGGTTTGCAGGATACTGCTGTAAGCGAGAAACAGCATTGGCAAGGCCTTGCCGAACCATTGTTCCCAGCCATGTATTTACAGTAGCAACACTACTTGAAATATTGATAGGCTGAGTGAGATAACCAGAACCAGAAAAAATGCCGTTGATTTTTTCAGAACCAAGCGGAGAGCCATCTGTATAAGTAGTGGAGAAGATAGCAAGCATATTGGGAGTTAAATCCTGTGTGCCGATTTGGAAATAACCACCATTACCAATTCCGCTGAAATCCTCTGGCACAATGTTATCGCCTGCAACATCGATATCACTATGGCATCTATCAACATAGCTGTCATAATAAGTGATATCGAAGAACCACGTTTGTATAACATCTGTGCTCACATATAGCCTGACAGAGCTATTGCTAGCCCACTCAATTTTGTCAATGAATGCATAGAACCATTTATTAGTGAAATTGTTGTTCTGGTACATGATGTAGTTGCAATTGTACAACTTATCGACTTCGCCCTCAACAACAATCGTGTTATTCTTTCGGATATATTGGAAGTTCTCGAAAGTCTGGACTGTTTTGCCTAAGAAATAGGCAGTCTGAGTTTCACGGTCTGGGAACCACAAAGTGTTTCTATAATCACTTTGAAGCGGCGTGCTCAGTAACCGCAATGCTGTAACAGGTGTAAACATAATATACCTCTCTTGCCCCTGTCCCGCCCTCGCTGGTCTAAGGTACAACCAGTTACCGTAAGAGAGAAAAAATTATGGAGCAGTTACGTTATGAGGTTAGCCCTCGATGAATGCCCACGCATTTGCAAACGGACTGCAAGCCATAGTCTCCCAATGATGCAGGAAGTAGGTGCGGCTCAGAGTGCTTGCATTGTACGGGGTCTCAGCCATCTGGAACCGATTGTCATGGGTTCGCAGGAATGTGTTGTCAGCGATGATTGCCAACGTCTTTGCGGCGTCACCAGTATCGCCAAAGCTGTCTACCATCACCTGACGGCCAAGGAAGTCAGCTTTAGACATATTGAATGCCTTAGCCAGAACCTCAACGTCAGTGAACGCGGCAACATCGGCACGAACCAGAACACTGATACGGTCAGGAGAAGTCCAAGTGGTCAGCGGGGTAGCGTTAGCCACACCCTGTGCGGTAGCCATCTTCTGATAGCAGTTGTATGCAGTACTGGGGAACTGGAACTGAAGATACTTTGCACGCAGGTCGGTAATCAGAGTCTCAGCGAAAGCCTTATGGTCGTCACCAGCAGTCAGCGTGGTTTTATTGATATTGCCATCGTTGATTGCCTGTCCAACAACACCCTTCATCAGCTTAAATTCGTCAATGTTGTCACCACTGGTCAGAGTGTTCAGAATCATCGAAACGAAGTTGTTGAAGGTGTCAGCATTGGTAAAAGCGCCAGTCAGAACAGCGTCATAGATAGTCACCTTGTACTTGTCCTGACGGTTACGACGATAGTAGACCGTCTTAACGTCAGGAGAAGCAGGAGACAGAACGTCGCTCATTGCCGTGGAATCATAGGGAGTAGCCACAGCAGGGTTAGCGATAGAATCCTGCACGTCAGTGCCATACGGGATATCAACACCCTTAAAGATACGCAGGGGGTTGTCATAGGTCATGTTGTGCGCTTCCTGAAACAGAATGCGGTTCACCAGACCATTGATGAACTCATTCATAAATGGAGTGTACTGCATGATAGCGCCACCAGTTGCCTGCAAAGTGGCGTTAGTTGCCAGAGGAATGTTATCTTTCAGAGTAGAGCTGGTTTCGATAACAGCATTGATAACATCAACAGCAGTTGCCATAGTTTGTCACTATCCTTTCTAAATGTTTGTATTAACCTTTGAGGTTAAGTCTGCCACCGTTGAACAGTCGATTAACGGGGTCTTTGTCCTCTTCGGGACGAACGCCAGTTTTAAGCTGTTCCTCAGGAACGGTAACACGAAGGAAAAGATTCATGTTATCTTCTTTCAACTTGGCGTTCTGAGTAGTGAGGGAATCCACGTTTTTCTGAGCCGCCGCTTTAGCGGCAATCTCTTCACTGAAACCGGTGGTGAGTTCTGCCAAAAGATTGGTAATTGCTCCTTGGTCAGCGTTCTCGCCAATGTGGGAGATAATTTCCTGTGTTTTGGCATTGAAATCGGCAAGCTCCATAATTTTGCTCCTTTCAAGTCTTTAAGTGTAAGAGTGAGAGAAAATCTCTCTGCTGGCGAACCAGCAACGTTATTTAGAAGTGCGGTAGTCCCAACGTGACTTGCCCTCTCTTACATCCACATGAACAAAGGTGTTGTAAATGCCTAAGCCGTGCGAATTAGGGTATTTGGAATTGAGCCATGTGTAAAGCTGTAACGGTGTTACACCTTCAATCCAGATATCAGCGGCATTGCCAAAGATATGCTGAGATTTGGGGCTTGCGTCCTTCTGTTGTGAATTGTACTGGACTGTGCGGTAGGCTGAGTTGATGTGGAGTGGTTTGTTGTAGTGATTGCGAATGAGTTCAAGTAAATCTAAAAGTGCTTTGTTGAGCACAATGACACGGGATAAGTCTTTGCACCGAAATTCGTGCGCTTTGAAATGTGGGGAAAGCTGTTCATCGTGGTTAAGGGTGTAGTCGAAAACATAATATGATTTAGTTTCCATAATGCACCTCAAGTTCTATACCATGTGACATCTCTATACGCAACACCGTTATACATCGTATATGTTTCGTCAAGCTTAGTCCACGAACCACCAAGATAAGTAGATGGATTAGTAGCACTGGCATGTAAATAGCACCCCGGATAAAAACTTGGCCCAGTAGCGCCAGTTGGCCCTTGTGGCCCAGTTGCGCCAGATGGCCCCCGTGGGCCTGTTGCGCCTGTTGGTCCTTGCGGGCCAGTAGCACCAGTTGGGCCTTGCGGGCCTGTAGCACCAGTATCTCCTTTAGGGCCCTGTTCGCCAGTATCACCCTTTGGCCCTTGTTCACCCTGTGGCCCAGTTGCGCCTGTATCACCCTTATCGCCTTTTGGCCCCTGAGGGCCGGGTGCTCCATCTGCGCCGTTTTTACCTGCTGGGCCTGTCGGGCCTCTGTCACCAGTTGGGCCTTGAATACCTCTTGGGCCATTGTTGCCCTGAACACCTCTTGGGCCTTGTGGCCCTTCTGGGCCAGTATCGCCCTTGGGGCCTTGAGGGCCTGCTGGGCCTTGTAGGCCTGCTGGGCCTTGTGGGCCTGCTGGGCCGGGCAATCCAATAAAATCACCGTCACGAATACCGTTCATCAAGTCTGTCAAAGCATTCTGTGCTTTTAGAGCTGAATCGCTGGCAACCTTGGCGGCGGCTTTAGCCGCTTCTGCTTCTGCGTTGATTTCATTAACTAGCTGTACCCATGCAGGAGTTCCGGGATTAGGGGTGTTACCGTCCTGAATACCAGAGTTTGCGCTCACAGTATATGGTATATCAGCGGTTGTTAAAGTAACCGTCCCATTCGTTCCTTCAACGGTGATTTTCCCGCTTGTTGCAGTAGCAGTAATCAGAGAAGGAACAATAACATAGTCATTAACAAACAGCTGTGCAGGCGGGTCTTGATTATTTGCTGTGTGGAAGAAAGCTCGAACAGTAAGATTTTTCCAAAGCTTACTGCGAACGATGTGTAAACGATAAACGTTAGCGTTGTTCTGATAGCCAAAGTAAATGTTGTTGCGCCACTCGGTGGGGAAGATACGAACACCACCATTATCAGATAATAGCAGTTCAACGTCAATCATCGTTCTCACCTTCTTTCTTGTTCAATGCAGACAGGAACGGAGCGACCAGTTTAACCAACTCGGGGTTAATCTGCCCCAGATTTTCAAGGATGGAAATAGCTTCCGTTACGATAACCAGAGTGCAGATAGTTGCGGCGGCGGGGAAATTGAAACCCATGTCAACATACGACATTGCATAATCAGCCAGATAGCCGAACGCAATGAACAGCATGAAACTGGTTTTCTTGTAAATCCCTTCCCTTGCCTTTGTGGAGTTCAACTCTTTGTTTTTGACTGCTTTCAGCACTCCGGTGAAAACGTCGATAAGCATAAAGGCCAGAGAGAGTTTTACTTCCACTGGAACGGAATAGACGGCATTCATAAGCTCACCCCCTTTCCGGTCTAGCTTCTATAATTATTATACCATAGGTAGTTGAAAATTGGAAGTAGGTATGTTATAATTATTTTAGAGAGAAAAATGTTCCACGTGGAACAAATAGGAATAATTCCTAAAAGGAGCTGAGAGAATGGGCGATTTCTACGACGGTACAAAGCTGTTATCACTTATGGATGTAAATGGTAACAAGCCTGAAATCTATATGTGCACCACAAACCGTTCAGGCGGTAAGACTACATGGTTTAACCGATATAGCGTGAAGCGATTCATCAACTACAAAGAGAAGTTCATGCTTCTGTATCGTTTCAACTATGAGCTTGACGGGTGCGCTGACAAATTCTTTAAGGATATTGGTCAGCTTTTCTATCAGGGGCATTCCATGACTTCTCAACGCAGAGCGGGTGGAATTTACCACGAATTGTTCCTTGACGGTGTTCCTTGTGGATATGCTGTCAGTATCAATGCCGCAGACCAGATTAAGAAGTATTCGCATTTCTTTTCAGATACTTGTCGCATGATTATGGACGAATTTCAGAGCGAGACAAACCATTACTGCGCAGATGAAGTAAAAAAGTTCCGTTCTATTCATACTTCTGTTGCCCGTGGACAAGGTTCGCAATCTCGTTATGTCCCCGTCTATATGCTATCTAACCCTGTTACATTACTGAATCCCTACTATGTGGCAATGAATATCAGTTCTCGCTTGAATGACAATGTAAACTTTCTTCGTGGAGTTGGCTGGGTTCTTGAACAAGGATACGTTGAAGCGGCCAGCAAAGCACAAGCTGAATCAGCATTCAATAGCGCATTTAGTGGCGATACATATGATGTGTATTTGACACAAGCCGTTTACCTCAATGACAGCTCTGCGTTTATTGAACGGCCCTCTGGCGCTTCTCGTTATCTGGGAACTATCCGTTACATGGGTAAAGATTATGGCTTGCGTGAGTTCCCTGATACAGGCGTTATCTATTGTGATGATAAGCCTGACTTGACATACAAATTCAAGCTTGCTGTAACAACAGACGACCATCGTGTGAACTATGTTATGCTCAATGCGTACAAAATGTTCATTGACCAAATGAGGTATTACTTTGACCGTGGTGCATTCAGATTTAAGAATCTGCAATGCAAGGAAGTAATTCTCAAAGCACTTTCCTATTAAGCTTATCCCGCTGAGACAGTAGCACTGATACAGGTGGATTTGCAACGGTGATGAACCGTCCGCTATGTAGTTTCGTATCTGCAATGCGCTTTACTACACCTCAGCGTCAGGATATAGAAAACCCCTCTTGCCGTTCCGTTAGGTTCGACTTGAGGGGTTTGTTTTATACGCTTACAAGCAGAGCACGCTGAATGATATTCATTTACAGTCTCAATGCCAACACTGCCGCAAGAATCAACAATACGTCAAAGATATAAATAGATTTATCAATCTTGTATTGGTCTTTACACACTGTGATATAGATTGAATAGGATGCCGCAATAGCAAATATAATGATTCCGCTCATTTCTTTTGTCCCTCATTATTCTCTTTAATTGCCCAGATAGTAAACCCTGAGCCTGCAACGATAGCTGTAAATGTTTTGTCTGTATCAACGTGATACATGAACACTTTAGACCTTAGCATATCATTGGACAAAGAAGCGACTCTAATTGCACCATCATTGATGCCGGGAAGGTGCACATACTCTTTATTCAATGTATATGCAACGTACATCAAACTGTCTTTGGATAAGCACTTTCTGTCATAGTTTTCGCCCGGAATCCTGATAAGTAAATGTTTCTTTTGGATTCTGGACTTTGCAACACCCTTTGCTTCTGGAAACACACCATTACCCATTTTGTGTTCCCCCTTGTTGTAAGCACTCGCCTTTCTTAATTGCTGTAATACGGTGGAAAATGTACCAATCAGTCGGTTTAGAGACGTAGTGCTCAATATGGTACTTACAATCTACACGGTCACAGCCGCCTGTTCGACTATCATAAGAGTAGTCACAAATGTCAAGTAATTCTTCCATTACAATACCTCTTCTTTCTCGAACATATTATTCACCTCGAAGGACAATTAACACATGGTCAAATGCGCCGTCTGTCACTGGACAGGTACGGTCTGGCATAATTGTTGCAAATACTACAACAGTTCTATCTTTGTACTGTGCCCACTGTTTTGGCTTGCCCATTTCAACTTCAACAATTTTATCACCGTTTTCATACCACAGTTCTGCTGTTGTATGCTCATCGATATCACTCCACGAATGCCACAATTCTAATAATGTAATCATCTCACACACTCCTGCACCTGTATCCTTACTTTGTCTTTACGAACCTCAAACGTGCCTACATGCAAGTTGCGCCACCTGTTAGGCATTGGGTCAAATCGTCCACGATATACCAGCGTAAAGAAACTCCACAACTCAAATTCACATTTCCAACCGCAGTTCTGACAGCGCTTGTAAAACTCTTCAATAGTCATGCTATTACCCTCTTTTCATCGTAAATTTGAATAGAAATTTTATCCTCTACATAGTTCATGCTGAAGGCGTGAACATGGGAATTGCCGAATACCTTTACTGCTTCTTCGTAATAGGTGTATTCATAAGTTCTTCCTACGCCAATCTCGTAGACCTCGACAGCTGTAAATGGTGTCCAATCTTCGTTCGTGTTCCATAAGTCGATAACTGTCATTGTATCACCTCATAAAATAGTAATAAGCCAATGCTTTACTGAATGGAAACTAACGTCAGTTGGAGTAGCATGAAAAATTGTAGCATCTTTAATGTCTCTAGGTATTTCATCATAATGTAAATCTTTATAAACTATTCCAGAACCCATGCTACGAATACTGTATGTTGCACCATTAAAAGTTGCAATATTTTTTCTAATTTCTCGTATAGTCATATCATCACCTCATTGTAAAATCAGTATCGACCAGTAGAACGCCGCCTTTAATCCTTCTTGGCAGTAACTTACCCGGAACTGTTAGCCCCGTTTTGAAGTCTTTGAATGTTCTTGTCTTGCTAAGGAATGCAATCTCTTCTGGTGTTAGCTTTGATTCACTAAGTTCCTGTTCTTCGTTTCTAGGATTCACGCCATTTTCAATGTCCTCTACAACCTTTGGATTAAAGGATTCTGCAAACAAGTCTTTACACTTCTTAGGCATACCAGCGCACTTGATATTGTAGTAGGGATTTTCAATTTTCTCTAAGTCCTCTGCCACAACATGCTCAATGTATGTCTTTTGACGTACAAACCAACCGACATCCCAACTGGATTCTAGTTTCCAGCAACAAAAGTTTGTCGGGTGTACTGTAATGCCCTTTAATTGCTCAGGCGGCAAGTCACAGTGTATACTGTCTGTATCTGCATAGATGAATCCAGGTTTGTCTTTTCCGTAATAATTTTTCTGAGCCGCTCGAATGGTAAAGTTGCGGGCATAACTAGTGATAGCTGAACCGACTGGTATATATCCGGGTTTCTTGTCATTTTCGTCCACCTCATAGAATCCAACTGAACCATCCTCTTTTTCAAATGCCACTTTGAAAGAGCTGTTCATACTGGATGCCATCTTTCCGTATAAGTTATTTAAGAATAATTTTGCTAATTGTCGCATAGCACCTTTGCTTGTTTTCTTTATTGCGGCATATTTGTTGATATATTCATCAAATAGCCCTATTGTTGAATCGAACTCACAGTAATCAAGTAATTCATAATCAACTAAATCATAATGTTCACGCAGTAGAATAAAGTCGGTTTGAGTTAATGTCAGTTCAACTCGAGTATCGTGTAAGTTGCCGTCAATGTCGTAATATTCAGAGCGTGGGATTCCGTCTTTGCCTACAATATCTGAGCTTTCCAATGCTTCTGTTCCCTTGTACATCCACGAACCTTTAATCTGGACAAACGGCAGTTTTCCGGGTTTCAAGTAGAATCTAGTTTTAATTCTAAAGAAATAGAACTTTCCGTACTCCCACAGTTTCTTAGGTTTCTCTAGTGGCTGAAACCAGAATGGGTCATACTTAATAGGACAATTGATTGAATCAAAAACGTCGCCCTCTGGCGCTTCAACATGAACAAATTTTGGAACGCCTATTGGATAGTCAGAGCCAGAGTCCGAGTGCATAACCGAGGGATATAAGCTGTTCACGTCAGCTGTAACACCGTCTTTATATTCCTTGCACTCTTTGCCCTTTACTAAGTAGCACCAGCCGCCCTTGTATGATTTGTGAATCCAGTCACCTGCTGTAGCTGAACCATACACTTCTGGGTCAAGCGGTATCTGGTACATATCCGGAAACAACGTTTTGTAGTCGTCTCCAATTGTTGCGCCTTTTCTAAACTCGTCCAAACAGCAGGAACCGATTGTCAATTTCTTGTGGCCCTCAGAGAACATAAATTCCAATGCTTCTTTGATAACAAGAACGTCATTTGCGATGTACTTTAACTCTTCTGGTGTAATCGGGCAACCTTCGTATCTGTGGCCCTTGTACTCCATATCAAGTTTTTGGTGTTTCGTCTTAAAGCTGATGCCGATTTGCTTCAAACTGAATGGCAACAGTTTCAAGCTATCTCGTAACTCGATATAGTGCCCATTCACTTTGATTGTCATTGTATACCATTGACCCATATCTGAGATAACGTACTTGAACGACTTGTCAGGCATTTCCCAGTTCTTTTTGAACTTGCCAGATTCACCGTCTGGGCCAGCGTCAAAGGCTTGTTTGAATTTGAGTTCATATAGCAAGTAGGAGAGCCAGAAGTTACCATCAAATTTGAGGTTATGGAAGTATACCACAATGTTCTCGTTCAGTGATACATAGTAATCATACAACTCACCAATAGAATGGAATACCATAACGTCCTCTGTCCACAGTTCTACGCTAGCGGCACTCCAAACCTCAGTAGCCGTCTGTTGTCTCGTATTCTCTTCTACTGTTGTCTCAAAGTCAGCACTGAATGTGCGCCACTTCTCAGAACGTGACATTGGTTATCATTCCTCGTAATCTTCAAATTGGCCTTCAATAACCTCTTGCATATCACTAATTCGGTGTCTAATATTGCCCGGCTGTCTATCTGACGGCAGAAAAATTTTTAGCACAGTCTGCAAAGCACTAGCGGCATTGCCTGCATAACCAATTGCGGCAACAATGGACGCTTCTTGCAATTCGGCATAGTTGTCGTTAATACGTCGGGCAACTTCTTGTACACCTTCTTTCGATACAAGAGACTGAAAAGCGGCACGCATTTCATAGATGTTTCCTCTGTTGCCCTCTACCATTTTCTCTTTACCGTAATTTCTATCACCACGATAACTAGGTGAATCCCATTCTGGGTGCATCGTGTGCCACCATGAATCATCAATAGCAGTGGCCGGCGACGAAATAACATTATGCAAGAACTGCTCAAACTGCCCATAAGCATTCATATCAACAAACGTCTGCTGAACTGTCTCAGCAACATTGTCTAGCATCACATCAAGCTCTTTTGCAGGCTTTGGAGTATCACGATAAATCGGACTTGTTGCGTAACTGGCATACCGCTCAATAGCTTTTTCACCTGATATCGGAACGCCACTTGAATTCTCTGCATACACATACTCTTTAACCTTGTTAGGGTCAGCAATCATACGTTGCATTCTCTGCACATCTCGCAACCGGTATTTGTCCAAGTCAATTAGGCGCTGTAACTGCGGCGTAACCTCAGCTGTACCACCTTCAGAACGCACATCCTGAATATACTCATTCACTTTAATCAACAGCTGTTCTTTTGCTTGTCGCAATTCCCTTGCATGCATAGCGGCTGTTCGCTGTCTATGATTCATAGTTTGTTCATCTCCCTTATAAAATAAACCCGGCCAGTGAATGGCCACCGACCGGGATTATAAGTGATTTTACAGAAAAAAGCCTTTCTGTTGTATTTGGATGTTATTTAGCCGTTCACAACACAGTCGATGTATTCACGGCCATTCTTGGAAGTGCCCACAGCAACAGTGATATCATGGAACTGCTCACCGAACTGCTCGAACATTGCAACTGCGCCCTCAAAGGAACGGCAGAAGGTTGCAGAGTTGGTGCAGTAGGAAACGCCGTCAGCAGTGGTCAGGGCCAGCAGTTTCTGCTCCACGCCGTCCTTATTGGGCTCACTGTACAGAACCCACTTGTCCAGCGTAATGTTCTGGCCCTTGATATCGGTCAGCTTTTTGCGCTCGGGGGACTGAATGAGCTTGTACAGGTCGAGAGAAGTTGCGATGTTGTTAGACTTAGCAATGATATTCATAGTGTTACTCCTTTATTGTTATCAGATGTTTGTGAACGGGTACAGAACTTACTGAGCGTTCTCGTCAGACTTCTTGGTGCGCTTGCCGAACTGAGCCGCTTCCTCGGGGGTGATGTCGTTTTCCTCAATGACCTCGGCCTTCTCAAACCAGTCAGCGGCGGTCATGCCATACGTCTTGACCTTGCAAGACAGGTCAGTAACGGCAACGGGGTTGAACTCGTCGTTTTCCCAAACCTTCTTAACGGCCTTGAGAGCGGCGGCATTGTCAGCGAAAGAACCCTCGAGAATGGCGGTCATATCAACGACCTCGAACGTGTTCAGGTTTACGGCCTTGACAGTTGCAGTGGTAACGATAGACCGACGGGTGATAGCATACTTACGCATAGTTGTTTACTCCTTTGTTTTGTGTTGTTGTCAGCGTATAAATTAGGGATGGAAGTGATTTTCCCCACACTTATTGTACCATAACAAGGTACAAATGAACATGGACTTTTGTTGCGTTCGGGATAGAGATTTTATACATCCGATTTATGGGACTGCTAATCTTTGATAAAAATTTAACAATCGCATACTCCGGAATTGGAAATCTAGGGCGGCACTTTTAACAGTTTCAACATAGTTTTCAACATCTCCCTTCTCGTGGTGTTTCCCACGTTAGTACCCTGTACCGTGGTACAGGATACCGGCCTAGGAATCACAAGTCGAACAACAATTCAGCTTTGCGGTAGGTTAGGCAATCAAGCGGATAATTAGAACCCTCTTTAACTAACCAGATGGGTAAACCTTCATCTAACAGATAGTTCATTGCATCGGTAGGGGACTTGAACCGATTTTCAACGCTAGGATAGAACGCTACATCGGGTTCATCAAATACCCTAGTATCAGTGGTGTAAAACGTGTGTAAAAGCTGTTCCTTCTCATAGTTCTGCAACAGGTACTTGTAGTACCGGTGCGCCAACTGGGAACCATTCAGGCGTGCACTCATTTACCGCAATCCCCCTTTGCATCCATGTAGCCAGACAAGTAGGACAAGATTTCATCCAAGTCCTTTGCCGGATTAGTAGGCACATCGGCTTTGACCGCAGACCGGGCCAAAGACAGGGCGTTGTACAACTGTACTAACTCAGCCGCTTTGTAGGCTTTAAGGTACAATCTAATCATGTATTACCACCAGCCTTTCCAAATGCCGTAGGCACTAATAGCGGCACCAATACCCAGCATAATGATAATAGGTGCAATGCACTGCATGTGATAGATATTCATTCTGCATGAACCTTCTTTCTCGTGGTAATTCCCACGTTAGTACCCTGTACCGTGGTACAGGATACCGGCCTGGGAATTACAACATCTGAACCATGCGGCCAATATTACCATTTCTTACCATAGCACTGGTACTTGTTGCAGAAATCAGAAATGCAAACGGCACAACCATCCATGCGCAAAGTGCAACCAACACCCAGCCGCTTGAGTTTATGATACTCGTTAGTTCCGAACAGTTCCGTGGTGAACCGGTTAACGTGCCGGGCTGTCGTAGCACTACAATTGACAGGATAATTCACCTTGATATCGGCGTCACACTGGTGATGCTGAACAGACAAGATAGTGGTAGTATAAGACACCAAGCGAACTTCCTTTACATACCCAATATCATCAATGAAAATTTCAACGTGACACTGCGCGGTGGGCATAGAACGAAGATGGAATTTTTTAATCATAATAGTACACCTTTTCAATGATACTTGTCGACGCTTCTGTGATAATTCTTGCATTCAGGCCCAATTTACCGGCGCCCTATTGACTTGCCATCATCAGTATACAAGTTGTCATCTTGTATAGACCGGGTTGCCCCCCGGTTTCGGCTTTTAGATGTCGAGGAAATATTTTACAAACCAAACATTGCGTTCAACGTCAAATCCCTTGTTGATAATGCACCAACTCTTATATTTGCTCAAGTCGTATGAAGCACAAATAGTGCCATCACGCCAGAGGTACATGTCCTCACGATTGAACGTAACACTGTCACCATTGGACTGTGTGATTAAGTCCCAGCCATCGTGGAAAATGGAAACCCAAACTTCAGACTCGTAATTAGACTTTTTCATAATAGAACATCCCCTCAATGTTTTGTTGTGATTCAATTTAGTGGTTTCTTTCCACCTCTATT
>ERZ808292.157-NODE-157-length-20056-cov-41.310634_pt1 | contig 20056 bp, 27 predicted proteins | sample MGYA00521275_ERZ808292 | MGnify/ENA primary metagenome ERZ808292 (study PRJEB31516, sample SAMN03275613) | gut metagenome | biome: mammalia-associated habitat; material: feces | host: Papio cynocephalus | place: Kenya | collected 2012-07-26 ... | reverse complement strand
GCGGACTTCAAGCAAGGCATCGCTCCATGGCTCGGCTGGGCGAAACACAGCAATTCAAGACATCTTTTGAAAACAATTATTAAACAGAATTATCATGGCATTTTATGACAACAAGCCCTCCATCTGGGAGGCAGTAGGAAACGGCTCATACCTTTACCGTTGGAACATTCAGGAAATCACGCCTGAGCAGTCAGAGAACGACGAGAGCGAGAAGAAAACCACGTGGCAATGCGAGGAAGTCACGGTGTGGCCTCCGTATGACACTGGCAGCATCATCAACGCCGTCATTCGTGCTTCTTACACTGCAGAGGCAGAAATCGCACTTGTTAACAAGTACAACGCTTATCAGCAGGGCATGAATATCGGTGCCGACATCGTAAGCGAATACTCGGAGTATCTGGCATTCGTGCAGAATGTGAAGCAGCAGGTAAGGAAGGACTTTGATGAGGAAACGCCAGCCGTTCAGAGCACAGGCAGCACCCCACGGCTTTCAGACATTGCCGCCGTGTTGTCCATGACGGCCAACACGCTCGCCATATCCGACGAGCAAGCCCTTAGAGTGAAATCCATTTACCCACGATGGGAAAGCCTTGTTGGGGAAGCCGTCAAAAAAGACGACAAAATGCAGTATGACGGGAAGCTCTGGAAGGTACTCCAAGACCACACGGCACAGGAGCAGTGGAAGCCAGGGAAAGGAACGGAAAGCCTCTATACTGAGATTGTCGAGAGCGCAAAGGGCACGAAGGACGACCCCATACCCTACGACAACAATATGGAGCTTTTCAAAGGCAAGTACTACTCGCAGGGCGGCAAGGTCTACCTGTGCATTCGTGACACAGGAATACCAGTGTACAACACATTGGCGGAACTGGTCGGGAACTATGTGGAATTGGTAAAATAGTCTTACAAAATGCGTCAAATAAAATATATCTTCGTCCACTGCACCGCCACCCGCCCGACGGGCACCATTTCCGCATTGCGCAACGCATGGCGGTCGCAGGGGTGGATTCATCCCGGGTATCACTACGTGGTGCTCGCAGACGGGCAGGTCTCCCAACTGCTCCCAGAGGAATACGTGTCGAACGGGGTTCGCGGCTACAACCAGCACGCCGTCAACGTGGCCTACATGGGAGGATTAGACACAGACGGGAAGCCGTCGGACACACGGACTCCCGAACAGAAGGCTGCGCTGCGCCGCTTGCTGACCACCCTCAAGGAGAAATACTCAGAAGCCAGCATCCTCGGACACCGCTCTATCTGGGGGGAGGCCACTCCCCAAAAGTGGCACAAGATGTGCCCTTGCTTCAACGCTATTGAAGAATATAAGAATATTAAATAAATATACAGATTATGAAAAAATCACCCACTATCATCCGTGCCAGTACGCTCATACTGATGTTCCTGCTGCTCGTGCTCTTGACGGGCTGCGCAGCGAAGAAGAAGGCCATTGCTGAAGCCACCACCCGACAACAGGAGACCACCCACGCAGCCGCCGCCAGCCAGCAACAGACCACACAGACGGCGACAGGCATCACGGCGACGAATCATACCGACACCGCTGCCGTTACCTCCAAGGCTTCAGAGTTGGGCACGGACACCGCACAGGTCAGTATCAGGCGGGCTCAATACACCGTAGCCGATACCGTCTACACCACCGTCACCATCAACGCCCGCCGCTACCATTACCGTGAGGAACATACAGCCCGCCATGAATATGGTGCAGGAAGTGGCATTACACAGCGGCACACTACGGACACTGCGGCCGCCATTGCCGCTACCGACACGGCCATCGCACGCAGCCACACCACGGCTGCCTCCTCAAAGGAAACATACCGCACGTCTCGAAGCAGCGACGCATGGGCATTGCTGGTTCTTGCATCAATCGTCACGGCATTGCTCTGGTTCTACATCCGTCGGAAGAAGTGACCGCCATCTCATACCGCCCCACGCCGGACTGGGGCGTATCGACATAGCATAATTGATTGTTTTTTTTTAATTGATGTTTTCTCTTGATAAATAGGTTTTGGTTAGTAATTAGTATTTGAAAGCCCCGCCCCGCAGTGATTGCGGGGCGGGGCTGTTTCCTTTTATCTGATTTCTATGGACACTCCCATAGCATTACAGATACGGTTCAGCACGTCGAGTCCTACGGAGTATTTACCAGCCTCAATTCGAGCAACATTACATTGAGTGATGCCAGCCCGTCTGGCCAGTTCCTCCTGCGTCAACCCACGTCGGAGGCGGAGGTCTCGAATAGTCTTACCCAGCTGGCCGCGTTGTACGGCCAATGATGGCATCGCTATATCGTAGTGCTCGACACTCAGCCAATCAGCCAGTTCTCGGAGATGCGTAGACACGGCCGCCGCTTCCTCTACACTTCCGAAGGTGTCCCCATTGAGCAACGTGACCTTCTGCGAGCCATTGAAATCGTGTTCTTTGAAAGTAATAACTATCCCATGGTCTGTGTCTGTGGCCACCCAGAAGCCTGGCTTCCGGGATGGCTGAAGGATAAATCTTTGCTTAATCATATCTTTTAGTAAAAAATCTCTCCTTCATGATTCACGATGATTGACCGCTGCAACAATCTGTCAGAGAGAATACAGCCATCATAGAAACCGCGCCCCACACGGTTGCATTCATCTCTTTCGACAAAGAAGTGCTTATCCATAGCTCCATACTTCTTCTCTACCCGCTCTATGGATTTACGCAACTTATATGATGCACGAAGCTCATTCTGCTTGTTCACGGTCTCATTCTTGCTCTCGAAATTCTTATTCGTTTTCATTGTTAGTGCGCCGAATTGCTGTTGCCGCCAGTTCTTAGTTGTTTATTGTTATTGTTCTCATTTTCTTGTTGCAAAGATATGAAGTATATTTGAATATACCAAATAATATATATATTATTTTTGAGGAAACTCGAAGATTTTCTTCTTTCTTTACAAAAAGTAGCTTTCTCCTAACAAAAATGCCGCGCTATTCTCACGAACCGCGCGGCGAGTAAAGAAAAATGAAGACTACAAAAGAGCCCGAATGGGCAGGGATTATTTCCACGGCAACCGCCAACCAGCCGCACCGCGTGCCTTTCCTTCGTTGCCAATGACGGCCACGAGCTGGCGGCCACGGCCAACGAGGCGACCGCTGACCTCAACACGAAACCCTCCAAGGTCAAGCCCTCCAGTATTCAGGCGTGGCTGGAAGGTGGTGCTTGATGCAGGAATACCACCGAATACATTTCCGTTGGCCATATCGAAGAGCCGCTTCTGCTGCCAACGATTCAGTATCATCTCTCCGCTGTTCACTCGTACGGGAATCTTGTCACCTGAATAAGAATTTCCGCCAATAATACCACCCGTCGCATATCCCGTTGCGCCATGAATGCTTGAGATGATGGCCACCAGTTCGGCAAGACCCGTGGCAGCGAATGCTACCCATGCCCATGGACCCATTTTCGCAGCCATCTGTTGAGATTGCGAATAGGCCATGACCATGTTCGCTATAGCCTGCGCGATAGTCCCCGCAATGTTCAGCTCTGGCATCTCGAAGGTGTCGCCCATGCTTGAAAGGCTGCTTCCCATCTTGCTAACTGCGTCAGTGGCATAGCTGAGCTTCTCAGCGGTTGCGTCGCTGTCCTTCATCAGCTGTTTGAAGGGCCTCCCCTTCTTCCCGATACTCTGCAGCTGATTATTCAGACCTTCCACGAGCTGCTGCCCCATATTCTCGCCGATATCCCCCGCCTGCACGGCGTTGATGACGGTCTCTATCTGGCGGCGTAGCTCTTCCGCCTGATTGTTCCGAATATCGATGGATGCGATGATGCTCGTATCAGTGACACGAGCCAGACCTCTCATCTGCTTGTGAAGGTCATCGGCGGATGGCAGGAACATTCCTGCGAGGTTAGCCTGCTGCGTATTCCCCGGGGTGTTCCCTGCGATTCCTTCCATAGCCCCTTTAAGCGTGAGCGCCCCGCGCTGTGTCTCGATGTCCTCGAGCTTCTTTCGATAAGATTCCAGCTCGGAGATGTTCTCGCTTATTTCGAGGGCTTCCTGTATCTTCCCCTGTGGAAGGTTCGCAAGGGTGGTGTATAGCACTTGCAGTGCCACGTCGAGCTGTTCGATGTTGGAGATGCCGTCCGTGATGTCTGGCTTTTGTGTATCAACGGCTGAGGGCGTATTCCTTCCCGTTCCTGTTCTTGCTCCTGTCCCCGTTTTCACTTTCGGAGTCTTGCCGCCTTTACCTTTGCCTGTACCACCACCCAAACTGGGTGGGGTGATACTGCCCATCTCGGGCATCTTGATGCTTGCCGCTTCCTTGGTGAGCATATTCAAGCGATTCTGGTATCTCCGTCTTTCACGATATAGCACACTGAGTTGAGCATTCACCTTGTCAAGTTCACTCGTACCCTTTATAGGCTTATAGAAATCCACTCCGACTGGCGTAACTTTGTCACTGATTGCGAGACCAACATTCATTCCCATCTGGTCGGCTTGCGTCTTACGCCGTGTCGAATACCGACGAAGATTTCCCTTATCATCGTAGCGGAGTTCCCTTATCTTCATATCATTAGCCGCCATCTGATTCGCATACGCGCGCATCTGTGCCTCGATAACCAGCTGGCGGCAATACGCCTCGCTGTTTTTGATGAGTGCCTGATACCATTCCGCCACGCTGGAGAAATACCCCATCGTCTCGCCATACCTGCTGTTCAGCTGCTCGACTATCTTCTTCTCCTGCGCCTTAGTCCCGTGCCAGTTTTTCGTCATGGCAATGTCCTGATACAGCTGCCCACGGTTTTGCTCGACCTGACTGTTCAAATCCTGCAGTTTCTGTTTCAGCTCAGCAGCGCTCGTCTTACTGGTTTCCATCGCCACGCTGTGAGCATCCTCCGCTTTCGCCGCTTCCCTAAACTGGCTTCCGAGTCCTACCACGATGGCAGAAAGGGCGGCTATGGCGATACCCACGCCAGAAGCAATTAATAAGGTACGCATGGCCACGGCTGCAGTGGTAGCCCCCACTGCCGTGCCAGTCAACGCTGCCGTCAGAGTGGCCATCACAGCACGAAGTCCGACGCTGGCCTGTGAAACGAGGGAGGCGACGACGGGGATTTTGGCGATACTCACGGCGGCGGTTACTGCCGCACGGCCACATCCGAGTAACGCCGTACCAAGCTGTACCGCACCCGTCACGGCCATTCCGAGCTGTCCGAGTTGTGCGAGTGCGGCTTGATAGGGCGAGAGAGCCGTGCCTATTCGCACCATCAAGCTGCCGAAGGAGTTGCTCAGTTGCTTCACTCGACCCGCATCCGTCTTGGCCAACTCTGCGTTCATGTCACCAACATTCTGGGTGATGATTTCGGCAATCATGGCGGCACGCTCCCCTTCCTTCCCTGCCTTGATGGCATTGGCCTGAGCGTCACTGAAGGTGATACCCACACGCCTCAGTGCTGAGGTCTGCCCAGTGAGGGCTTTACCGATAAGGTTCGCCACGGTAACGGCATCCTCGCTGGTGGCATTCAGTCCCTTCTGTTGGGTAAGTAAGTTGTTCATCGCAGGCAACAGCGTGGTCAGTGTCGTCTTGTAGCGGGCAAACGTGGCCAACTGCTGGAGACCTGTACGCTGCACCGTTCCACCTACGACACCGAGCTTCGTCTGGGCAGATACGGCAGCGTTGATGGCATTCACGTCCGAGGTGGTCGCTGCCATGCGCTCACGCATCACCGTGGTCAGCTTCGTCTGCGCGATGGCTGCGGCATTGGCTTTCTCAATATACGGGGACATCGCACTCGTCAGATTCTGGATGGCATCGAATGCGTTTCGGAAGCTCATCGTCACAGACGCAAGGCTGCGCACGGATTCGCCAAACTCCCTTGATTTGTTCTTGGCATTTCCGAGGGCATCTCCGAGTTTTTCCACGTCGCGGCGGCACGTCACCACCACGTCCTTGCCGTCTATCTTCAGACGAATATTGAAGGGGATTGTCTTTGCCATATTCTTCGTTACCTATATATATATAATGTCACAGCCAACCGAGTTTCTGGGCACGCCGAACGGTGGCATCCTCTATTTCCTTGCCTACTTCCTGCTCCACGATGGCAGCTCCTTGCGTCTCCGCCTCCTTTAGAAAGTGGTAAGCGGGCATCTTGCCACGGTTTTTTCCAACCCATCGATAACCTTCGTCGGTCTTTATGAGGTAGCCGTTCTTCCCGCCGCGAGTTTGACGGCTCTTCGTACCTTCCTCGGCCCACATCAGTACAGGTTTCTCAACGCCACGACGGGTCTTGATAAAGCCCTGTTTCCCGTGGGGCTTCACGGTAATCATGAAACCGCCACCCCGTGGGTAGACACGAACACGCACGCCACGGGACAGCTTGCCCGCATCGTTGATACCACCAGCCTGTACGCTCATCTTTGCGATGCTCGCAATCTTCTTACCCGTCCGCCTGTATGCGTCTTTCAACGTCCGTTTCAGCTCACGGCGGTCGAAGGTTCGCAGCAGGTCGTTCCATGCCTTATCAAGGGTTGCCGTCTCGTTCATTTCTCGTTGTCTTTTGTGAATAAGTGGCGCGCCGTTTCATCAATCGCTCAAAGGCGCGCTCTTCTTCCTCTTTCGATGCTATCTTATGCGCAGCAGGCGCAGGGACGGACGGCTTACTATCCCACGGCAAGGGGAGCACCTTGCGAAGCTCCACGTTCCCCTTGCTCCATGGACTGACGCTGAGTGCGCCGATAATCCGTGCCCGCTCCCATGCTGCTCGCTGTTCCCCATCGTCATGCTCGTTCACAGCATCGCAGACCGCCTCGAACTCCCTCGGAGTCAGCAGGCAGAAGTCTGCGAAACTCAGGCCGCATACACCCATCCCATAACCGAGCATCTCTGTGATGGTTATTTTTTTTTACTGGAATCGTTTTTTCCTTCCGACGTTTTGCCGAAGACGGTCGCTGCCCACTGCTCAATATCGGCGGGGGTGGTAGCATCCGCAAAATCCTCAACAGTCATGTCGAACTTCACGCCCTCACGCTTGCAAGCGCTGGCCACACAGCACCACAGCAGGGTGAACGTGTCGCTGAAGCCGCCGTCGGTGGTTTCGAGGTCATGCCCTGTGCGCTCTCGGAAACGCAGCAGTGCGCCGTTGGTAAGATAAGCGGGAAAAGTCTTCCCGTAAACGCTCAGCTCCATGCGGATTCCTTCATTGTCTTTTTTCTCGTTACTGTTCATATATTTTCCTAAATTATAAGTTATACGAGGCACAGAATGCCCCTTTTAGATTCCGAGCATAACGGCGTATAGGCACCGTGCCGGCATGAAAAAGGGCAGACCGCTTGCCGTGGTCTGCCCGATATATATCGTTTTGCAAAGTCTAAAAGGCCGACACGCGGTACGTCAGCCTAAGCGTCTGAACAAAAGCGCCGTTCTGCCAGCTCTCCTCACCGCCCACGGTACGTACGCAGTCCATTACCAGACGGTTATTCGTACCGTCAGGGGTGTAGGTGATTCTACAGGTCAGTGCGTGGCGCACCTTTTCTGCCAGACGCACCCCTTCGCCATATTCATCACTGAACACGACGAACTCGAATGTCACCGAATCGCGGTTACTGTACCCTTTTGAATCCTCCGACGACACGTCCGTGCGACGGAACGTCACGAGGGGGAGCTTCACGTCGCTCTCACTCAAAACGGGTTTCACCGTGCCGTCTCCGAGTAAGGATTTCAGCACTGAGTAGATGGCCGCTCCGCTGCTTAGCGAGCTGAAACCTGTTTCTTTCACGGGGTCTGCCATATCGTTATTGCTCATTCAAATCTACAAGACTGCACGTCACGGGCAGCTCTCCATATCGGCGAAGGCTGCGGTCTATGCCCTCCACTTGATACAGCCGTCCGTCCCATTCCAGCCGGTCATATTCCTTCACTGCGTCCGTATATCGGAACGTGAAGGCAGTAAGGTAGGTATAGCCCACCTCGCCATGGATTTCGCCGAAACCGCTGCGCCTGTGGCTCACCTGACACGGCACGCCTTCAGCTACCACTTTCCATTCTCCATGGTCTGCTCCATACTCATCGACGGATTTCTCATAGCGAAGAACATCCGCCACCTCATCCAATAATCCCGCTCGTATCATTCAGAAAGATATTTCACGTGTGAATAAATCAGATGCCAGTAGTGTGGGCTTTTATAGAGCTGCGCCGCACTGATACTCTCCCTTTCCCTGTAATTGTCACCGGTCAGAATCAGCAATGCCTGCACAAGGTCGGCGGGAAGTGTCCCGTCGGCTTTCTCCATCTCCTTCAGGTCTGTTATCTGGAGGTCGGCGGCAAGAGTCTGCTCGGCTGCGTCGATGAACTGCGACACCTCCTCTTTGTCGAGGTCGCTTGCATACCGCAAGCGGCTGAAGCGGATGGCCGCGTCTGCGTCAATGTATCGTGGCATGGCTTATCGGATTTTGTAAAATTATGGGATTGGGAAAATGAGTAGCCGCCCGATATGGGCGGCACTCATCAAGGTGTATCACTACCTCCCGTTGTCGGCTGGCCGGGGTAAACCTCTGGTTCGCCGTCGTTCTCAAGATCGACATTGAAGGTAGCATCGTCCTGCGCAGGGCTGCTTTCCTCGAGCTTGGTGATGACGAAATTACCTTTGAGGTATGGCGCAGGGCTGTCGGCGCGCTCGAAGCACTCGAGAACAACGCTTTGGCCTGCTCCCCACAACTTGCGGATTTCGTCGAGACTCATCTCTTCCTCGCCCTTATAGCGGAATCCTTCCCCATGAACAGAGATACTCATCTTCGTCACGCCCTTTCCACTGAACAACGCCTTGCTCTGCTTGTTCTTTACAGGCGGTTTCACGGCGCGTTCCTTCGTCTCGCTGTTGAACGTGACCGAGTGGGTGGTGCAGTGGCCGTAGCCTTTGCCGGCAATCGTGAAAAGCACGTCACTGCCATTCATGTAATCCATCGATGTTGCCATTTCTTATATATTGTTTATCGTTTAATAATCAAAATGAAGCAACGCACCGCCGCACGGTGCGCCGCTAATTATCTAAGCCACGGTGTAAGTAATCTTACCGAATGCTTCAGGATAAGGTGCGAAGAAGTCCCACTCGGAGTTGATGACGATTGCCACGGTGTTCGTGGAAAGGACACTGACCGAAGTCGTGTCGATACCCATCGTCATTGCTCCGAATTGTCCGACCATCGCATAACCGAAGTTTCCGTAATAGATAGTGCCGTCCTTCACGAGGCTGCTGGCAACGACCTTCACACCGTCGATGGTGTTCGTGGCAAGGTCAAGTACGAAGCGGCCGCTACCCTTATCGATAGGAGTATTGGCGAGGGCTGCGTATGCGTTCCAGCTCATCAGGTAGGCGGGGCTATTCACGGGAACGTTTGCGGCGTTCACCTTCGAGCGGAGGTCGAGGAACAGCTGGCGGTTCAGTGTGGAAACTGCGCCAGTAGCTGCGAGCACGTTTCCAGTTGGAATGTTCTTGAACGGACTGGTAGGTGCGTTGGCAGCCGGGGTCTCTGACACAAACGCCTCGTTCAGTGCGAGGGTGTGCTTCAGGCGCATAGTCTCGACGACGATGTCACGGACTGCGCCGCCCGTCTGGTTGATAGCGCGGTTGGAGATGTCCACACGGATGGGCAGACGGTGCGGAGTGATGGTCTTCACTCCGAACTCCATGGTCTGCGGGAGCACTTCCTCATTCTCACCATACCACGTTGCCTTCAAGCCCTTCACGGTCGGGAAGTTCCACTGACCGTTGATTCCGCTCTGGATTCTTGCGCCAAGCTCACCGATGATGGTCTGGGGGGTCAGCTCACGGATGTAGTCTTGGATATAGACGGGCGTGATGCTGGCGGTGCTGGCTGCCTGCTGAATGACGGGGGTAGCGGATGGAGTTCCGGATGAGCCAGTGCCGCTTCCAGAACCTGCGGAGCCGCCTGCATCTTCACGGAGCATCTCGTCTGCTCGGTTGTATGCGAAACGGAAATTGCCGTTTTCGTCACGCTGTGCGGCCAAGTCCTGCGGAATGCCACGACCGCTGACGATGCTGCGAAGCAAGCGGGCGAAGTTCACCTCCGAGCGGTCCTCGCGGCGGCTCTGTGCCATCTGCACCGAACGCTCAGAGCTGCGTGCGCTCTCATACTGGGTGCACCCCACCATCAGGCGGTCGTCTTCTGCGCGAAGCGCATTGAACTGAGCACGCTCTGCGTCGTTCATGTCCCGATTCTCACGTGCCAGGGTCTGCTGGAGGTCTCCAAGTTCCTGACGAATCTCACTCCGGCGGCGGATGGCCGCCATGTACTCTTGTCTGGTCATTTGTCTAACTTTTGAAATTTTGTTAAAGATTTATAAGGTACGGCGAAGCCATGCGCCGATTGTGTCGAAGTCATTGCGGACGATGGGGTCGCTGTCTGGTGCGGGTTCTGCCTTCAGCAGTCCGGCGTGCTCCAGTCCCTCACGCACATCCGCACTGCGTGCCGATACGCTGGTGGCGGGGTAGGCGGGATGCGTGACGATGCTCACATCGAACATTTGGGGAATCTTGTCCAGATGTCGGACGTAATACTCCTTTCCGTCCGCGTCGCTCTCTTTTGAATAACTAAAGGTGTTGCTGTCAGCCATGAAACCGAAGCTCATCCCAGAGAAATCACCGCGGCGAACGCTCTCAATGGCATAGTTGCCCCAGATGGTATCGGCGGCATCGAATCGCATTATCAAGCCTTCATCGTCAAGCTCCAGCTCCAGACTTCCACCACCGTCCCGATGACGGGCGAGCATCTGGTTCTGGTCATGATTCAGGCAGCACACGATGTCGCTCGCGTCGATGACATCTTGAGCAAGCGCACCACGTGTCACTTCCTCAAAAACCCGCCCGTAGTCCCAGTCTGGGAGCAGCACGGAACGCGTCCCATATTGGAATACGCGTCCCTCGATACGGCGGCTTCCAGTGGCCGCACGCAGCTGCATGGGCGAAAAGAAACGATATTGTTTGCTCATTTTTTCTGCGAAGTCTTTTTACTTTTGCTGTTATTCTTAGAAATAGGCACCGTTCCCTGCTGCTGCCCCTGTTGTTCCTCAAGTTTTGCGATGCTTCCATTGGCCACGAGTGCGTCCCCGCCGTCCATCGGCTGGAGTCCGAGGCGCATACGAGCCTCATTCGGAGTGAGCACGCCCGTCTGTATGAGCGTGGAGAGTGCGGTCGCCTGTGCCGACGGGTCGGTCTGATAATAATCAGACAGATTGAAGCGAGCACGCCATAGCCCGCTCCCTCCAAACAGCTTTTCAGTAAATTCCGCCTCCATCTGCCGCATGAGCGGTGCGAGGGTACTGGTCATGAAGATGGTCTGACTGCTCTCGCTGCTCGCATAGTTCGCATTCGTGTCTTGGAACACCTGCGTGGGAGGAACACCGAAGAATCTGCAAATCTCCATGTTGAGGAACTTCATAGAGTCGAGCAACTGAAGGTCTGACGGGGTCATGCCTGTCTGCACGAACTTCATCGAACCGGGGAGGAAGTTCAGATTCTGGCCGCTGCCGATGGCCTCACGCAGCCGCTGCGTCACGCTTTTCAGCTGCTTGTCCGTCACGCCCCCATAGCCCACCTGCACGGAATCCTCTCCAGTGATGAAGCCGCGCAGCGTGCTGCCGGGGGTGAACATCTCACCCTCCTGCTTATACGCCTTACGAGCATTGCCCAACACGAGCGAGGCAAGCTCTGTGACTGGAGTCCCGAGGAAGCCGTCACGGCAATAGCTGCGAATGTGGATGATTTCTCCCGGGGCGTATTCCCCGAAAATGCCATAATACGGGTCATTCACCGTGTACCGTCCTGTCAGGCGGTCATAGCTCACCGAACTGTCAGGCGGGATGCAGTAGAGGGCTTGCAGCACACCGCCGCTGTAGGACGGGACGATATAAGCATTGCCGTACATCTCGCGCTGGTAGACGATTTGCCAAAGAAAGTCGTAACCAGTCTGACGCTCATTCGGGCGTTGCGAGAGGATTCTATCGTTGGACGTTCCCTCCGCATCCTCATACCACGTGCGCCCTTCGGCTCGCTTCCTCCTGAATACATGAAGCCCGAGACTGGCCACACTGCCCGCCTTGATTTCAACGCACCGTTTCACGCAAGCCACCGTGCCCGCCGTATAGGCATCGACTATATCATCATATCCGAGCACCGTGCCCGGGCGGAACAGGTAAGGCCAGCCGCTCACGCCCTCGCTGGTATTGCTGCCAGAAGTCGAGCCGCTGAACAATGAGGCCATCGCACCCACGGTGTCGCCTATCGTTCCTCGAAGCTGTTTCCAAAGTTTCTGCATCTCGCTTTCGTTTTCTAATTATTCCAAATCCGACGAATAGGCACCACGCACCTGCTCAATGCTTAGGCCGATGGCCATCGTGCCCGTAACACATCCGTCTATCTTCGCCTTCTTCTGCTTCTTCATCGGCTTCTTATTCCCCATTTTGTCGACATCGAGCACCGCATTGTCGTAGCAGTAGGCATTGATGGGGTTCGGGTCAAATGTAAGTTTGTCATTGAAAAGCAGTTCCTCCGTGCCCTCCACCGCTCTGGTGAAATAGTAGTTCGTCTGCTTGTACGGCTGCATATAAGGTTCGCCACCTGTGGAGCGCAGCGTGTTCTGGAACGTCTGTGCGCGGTTTGGGTCGAAACCGATGCGCAGAATGCGCAGCTGCCCTCCTCTCTCGAAGATGTCACGGGCTATCTGGTCATACTCGATGGTCTCTTCTCCGCAGACGTGCATATAGCCATCCGCCACCCATTTCTTGTAAATTGCCCGATTCTCGTGTGTCTCGAGAGTCCGACGCGGCAGGTAATAATCGGTAATCATGTGCCCGCCCTCGTGTCCGTCAAGGTGAAGGAAGTAGCTCACCGCAGAGAAATCGTCCCGGACGCTCAAGTCCACGGCCACCTGACATTCAGGGCGGTAGCCCAGCGTGGAGAGGTCGAGGCGGCGAAAGTGCGAGCGAATGACCTCGCCGCTTATCCAAGTCTCCAGCGTACCCGTCTCGAACACGTTCAGCAGCTTCGTGCGAAAGGCTCGCATATCATCCGCGCTGGTCTGTGCCTTTCGCCACATATCGTCGTAGAACGTCTCCTTGACCGTGATGCCGAGGTGTGGCTGCACCTTCCTCCATGTATTCACGTCCCCCTCCTCATCATCCACGTCTGGCATGAACAGGTGGGCGAACGTACGGTCGTCAGTACCCTCGCCCCGGAGCACGGCCTTGCAGTGCTCAAGCATCGAGACGAACGGGCTGTCCACCTTATCGCTGGCCGTGGTGATGGTCACTACAAGCGGATTCTCACGCATACCCATGGAGGTAGTGAGCACGTTGTATAGGTCAGCGCTATCCGCCTGACTGTATTCGTCATTGATGACCGTCGAAGCGTTCAGTCCGTCAAGTTTATCAGCATTCGAAGCAAGGCAACGCACGAAGCTCTCCCGCATCCCGCTGTCCTTCCAGCTCACCAGCTCACGGTTAAGCTTGAAGTGGCCAAGACCAGGGTCAAGTCCACGCAGCACACCGCGAATCTCGTCAAAGCATATCTTCGCCTGCTGATACGTATTCGCCGTGGTGTAGCACTGGGCGTTGCGGTCGCCGAACAAGAGGTCGTAGACGGCAAGGCTGGCCACCTCCGTGGTCTTGGAGAATTTACGCGGCACGAACAGCAGTACATCATGGAACAGGCGGTGGTTCTCGTCGGTGTAGAACCCCATGATGTTCGCAAACTGGAACACCTGTACGGGGGTTAGTCTGTAGCTCTGGCGGCCACGAATCCCGCTGAACTTCAGTTGTTCGTAAAATGCTGCGAACTGCTTGTATTTATCAATTCTAAAATCGTATTTGTCGAGCAATTTGAGGAAACGGCGAAGCCCGAGCAGCTCATAGAGGTTATGCCGCTCGGGGTGCGACACCAGCCCACGCGCATAGTCGAGCAGACGGCGGTCGATACGTCCCAGATGATAGGATGGGAGGTCGCAGTCTTGCAGCCATCCAGCGCAGGCGGTCTTCGCCTCTCGTTCTTGTTGCCGCTCTTCGTCCGTCATGCTCTATCTATGATTTTGCACGCTTGAGCACCGCAGGACGGGAGCTGCCAAGGCTCTCCATTAGACTCACCAGCCGGTCGCCACTTCTTGGACGGCTGTCCTTTTCTTGATTGACGAATCCTGCGGGCTTCGCCACGGCCAAACCGAGGTCACGGAAATACTTCCTCACCTCCTCGGTACAGCTTATCTCAGCCTGTACGGCAGGATTCAGTGACACACGGGTATTACCCTCACGGGTGATGCTCTCTATCATCGTTCCGTCACGGTCGATGCTTTCCCGGATGCTGTCCAGACGACAGAGCAGCCCGGCAAGCACACCGATGGCTGGCTCGAGGCTGGGGTCATACAGCCCACGGCTCTCCAGCCGTTCACGAATCTCGAGCAGATAGTGTCTGCGGTCATTGCTTGATTCTTTCATAAGGCATTTGAATTAATTTTACAAAAACTGGCGAAGCCACGCCTCCATCCCCTCATCGGTGGTAGTACGCCCCCGGCGCAACTTTCCATGGGCACGGACATGGCAAGCGTGGCACAGGCTGCGAAGGTTGTGCGGGTCGAATGCGAGGGCGCACATCCCAGCGAAGTCACGCCCCATACCGATTGGCCGAATATGGTGCACTTCCTCTGCCTTCTGGTCGAGGATGCCAGCGGCCATGCAATCCTCACAGAATGGATGCTCGGCGATGTATGCCGTGCGTAGGGCGTTCCACCGCTTGCTGTGGATTATCCGCTTATAGTCTTTACGCCGGCCGCCCCCTCCGTGCCATGTGGAGCGGCTTCGCCACCCTTCCTTAATCGCTCTTCCTCCATTCGGGGGTGGAATTTTCTTATGCGACCTGTCCATACTCTTAGGCGGCTTTGAATAAAATAGACACCGCTGCGACTATTTCCGCCAATTAATATCGCCGGGGAACATCAGACGCGCCCCCTCATCACCCATCGTGCGGAACATCTCACCCACTTCCTCCGATATATCTGGTGGCGTAGGTGCTGGCGGCGCTATCTGTCCTGCCTCTACAAGACGGACGGCTGCGGCAAGCGTCTGCAGGTCATGCTCATAGGTGGTGCGGAACACACGCATGACGGGCTCAGGAATGCTGCTGGTATACTCACAACCTGCAGAACGGACGGCACAATACGCAAGGTATCTGAGAAAGGAACTGAGGGAACAGAACCCACCACGCTCTGCCAATGAGCAGAACACGCGGTAGTCCGAGTCAGAGATACGGAAGCTGACTCGATGTGTACGCGGCTCGCGGCCTGTTTTCAAAGAGGAACAAGGGCGGCCGGCAGGGGTGGTAGGTTCTTTAGCCATTTTCTACAAAGGTAAAGATTTTTCATGAATTTTGCAAGAAAAAACCCGGGAAATAGTCCCCGGGCAAATGATAAAATATATTAAAAATCGCTGTCCGATAGCTGCGTCTCTGCCGCAAGCATCTTCCGTACTACTGTATCGTCGAGCAGCTTCGCATAGGTAGAGCGCGTCACCTTCGTTGAGGAATGGCCGAGAATGCGTGCCACGGTTTCCATATCCACGCCGGCGTTGAGCAGCACGGTAGCCCCTGTATGGCGTGCCCAGTGACTTGTTATCGCTTTGTCCACGCCCGCCGTCTGTGCCACCACCTTCAGGTATTCGTTGTATTTCACGTTCGAGAGGATAGGGAGCTGCCATCCGTATTTCTCAAGGACAGTAACGGCCGGATGAAGCAGCAGGAACGTGAACTCCTTCCCGGTCTTTCCGCGCTCACCGCTGTACGTCCATCTTCCTTCGCCCACCTTGACCAGCTTCGATGCGTCAAATGCTGCGAGGTCATGGTAGGACAGGCAGGTGTAGCACTGGAACACGAAAAGGTCACGCACGCGCTCGAGGCTTTCCGTACCCATCTGAGCACGCTCCACACGATGAAGCTCATCACGGGTTAGGTATTTGTGCAGCCCATGGCTCTCTTTGTCGCGGGGAATATGCAGCCATTTGTAGGGGTTTCTTCTTAGCAGTCCCGCGTCGATGGCATCAAGGATGAACGAGTTGAGGAATCTGTGATAGTTATTCCATTTTGAATAATCGGTCATCCCCTTTTCCTTCAAAGCGGCATCCATGGTCAGAACGCCGTGGTCGGTTACATCAGAGAAATAGCGTATCTTTCCCCAACCAACGAACCATCGGAGGAATCTGTCGTAGCGTTCTTGGCTATCCTCTGCACGGCCGTACTTCCTTACCTCCGCACGTTCCTTGCACCATTCGATGAAGGTACGCCCCTCGCCCTTCATCCTCTCCATACGGTCAGGTATGCCCATAATGTCAATCATACCCTCATCCATCATCGTGTCTATGACACGGAGCACGTCAGAGCGAAGCCGTTCGAGCATTCTGTTCAACTCTACGGCATCCGAGCGGCGTACGACACGGCCGTCACGCCATTCACCACGCCCCACTCGAACACCTGTCGCCATTACCTTGCTGTGGCGCGCGTAAGTGACACGCATCTCGATGCTTGCCAAGCCAGTAGAGGCAAGCGTATTACGCCGGTCGAAACACCAGCTGATTTTTGGTATTTTCTCCATAATCTTCCTATTTTTCTTTACAAATTCATGTGTACAACATTTTCCGAATCTCTGTACAACAAATGTATTGCGTTACTCTTTTGAAAGCTCGCAAATTGTGCGAAAAAACGCATACAAATTCAAAAGGTAGTTTATCCCTCGCTCGGAAATAAACCCTGCCTTTCCAATAGTCTCAACTGCTAACTACTTAAAAATCAAGTATATAGGAAATTATGTATATGAAAAATCAAGTATAAAACCCTTATTTTTCTGCGGAAAGAGGGGGCTTTTGTACACTTTCTTTTCGCATACGCTAATTTCCTAATTTTCATGGACTTGCGAACTTACTGAACAGGGACGGGCGGTGCGTGTACTGATTTTGCATTGATTCAACGCTCACCTCATCACGTACTTGACGTTTTCATCTTCGAGCACCCATCCTGTGGACTTTCCGCTCAGTAGCCATTCGCCAAACTTACTCAGCTTGCCGTCCTTTTGCTTTTTCTCTCTCAACAGGTTGAGGATGTCTGCTGTTTTTCCCTTTTTTGTCTTTGCCATAATTTTACCCTTTCTTTCCTTCCTTACCCTTTCTTTTCTTTCTCATCGAGCTTCGTTTGGAGGTCTCTCACGAGGTTGGTGAGGGTGTTGATGTGGTTCGTCTGCTGCTCAATCGTGCCCAAAGCCTTGCGCAGCGCCACCGCCATGTCCTCCAGCGCAGAGCCGCAAGCGTTTCCGATGACGTTTCCCGTGCCGTTCACGTTGTGGGAGTGGTCGCCGCTGGTCTGCTGACTCACCTGTGACGCAGCCGAAGGCGGCGTGCCCATCTCGTTCAACATATCCCCCTCGCCGGTCAGCAGCCAGACGCGATTGAGGTCGGGGGCGGCGGTAAGAATCTTCGTTAATATACCTTCTCGCGGTGCACTCTTCAAGTTTGAAATATAGCCAGATGAAATTTCTGCCATTTTCTCAAAGCGATTCCACCCAATTTTCTTATATTTAAGATATTCTATAAGTCTCTGTTTTACAGAACTTTGTACCATTTCCTTATTTAGACACTTTATAAACTACGGTTTTCTAACGAATTTTCTTCGTTTTTTGTTGCATTAACGAATTGTATTCGCTACCTTTGCACCATCGAAGTTAGTTAAATGAATAACCGCGGCAAAGGTAAGTAATTTTCCAAAGACCGCCAAGCGATAAATGTAAAGAAAAGAAAATGAAGGAAATGGAAACCATCCGCATCGAAAAGATGACCTGCAAGCAGCTGCGGGCGCTTCCTTACAACAAGGAGACCGTCTTCAGTCTGCCCACCGCAAGGGAGATACTGAACGCCTGTGCGCTGGCATACAAGACCCAGTACCTCATCGACAGCCGTTTCACCACGCGCACGGACTTCATAAAGAACACGCTGACCATCACCCGGCGCAAGCCCAGAAAGGAGGACACCGATGGAGTTGTCGAGGAATGAGTATCGCAGGCTGGTCGACGACGTGGCCGATGCGGTGGTGGAAAAGATGATGCCGCTCGTAAAGAGCAAGCGCACGAAGAAGCAGGAGGAAGAATGTACGTGGGTCAGTGCGAGCGAAGCCGCCCAGATATTGGGACTGTCGAAGGCCTACCTCCTCTCCATCAAGGACGCTTTCACCCACATAAAATTCGGAGACTCCAAAAGCGCCCGTGTGAAGTTTCGCAAGGAGACGCTCATCAAGGAGCACATGGAGTCGCAGAAGGAGCGCACGCGCATCCCGCCTTCGAGGCGCAACCCCGAAGGGGTCGGAATTTGAAAAAACGCGCTCATTTCGGGAAAGAAGTATGCGTTGTGGGTGGAGGAAATGTTGCGTTGTGGGTGGAGGAAATGTTGCGATGGATGCTGCACGTACGGCATTGAGACTGGGGGCAAATGTCCATATAATTTATCGTCGTACAGAAAAGGAACTTCCCGCTCGTCGAGAGGAGGTGCAGCATGCCAAGGCAGAGGGCGTCTTGTTTGAATTGCTTACTAATCCCGTAGAAGTTTTAGGCAATGATAATGGGGAAGTGCGTGCGTTAAGATGTGTGAGAATGGAATTGGGCGAGGCAGATGAGAGTGGACGAAGGAGTCCTATTCCTATACCCGGCTCTGAGTTTGAAATCCCTGTTCAGACAGTTATAATGGCGCTTGGAACTTCGCCTAATCCTTTAATAGTTAATACTACAGTGGGCCTTGAAGCGACGCGCCGTGCTTGCATTAAGGCATCGGATGATGGCGTTACCACAAGAGAAGGTGTATTCGCTGGGGGCGATGCGGTAACGGGCGCTGCAACAGTAATTTTGGCTATGGGTGCAGGGCGAAAAGCCGCTGCTGCCATTAAAGAGTATCTTAAAGTTTAATTCTTTTTTGAGATCTTATCAAGGAAATCGCTCCCAATACTGCAAGCATTAGGGAGCGTGTTTCGTGTGTAAGAGTAGCGAATAAAATGCCTATCTCCCAAGAGGTTCCATAGAGATGAGAAAGGGCTAGAGCCACGAAATAGTGATATGCGCCAAATCCACCCGGTGCAGGCAACAGGGAAGAAAGATTACCTACGGTAGAAATAAAAAGGGCATCTGTAATATCCAAATGCTCAAGTGAGGGAATGGCTTTGAATGTACTATAACACATCATTGCGTAGGAGAGCCATACAATGATGGTATAAAGAATGAATGGCGTCTTGTACTTAACTTTTCCTAAGGATTTGAAACCTTCAAGTGTGCCGTCTATCCATCCAGCCATCTTTTTAAATGCTGGATGCCTGTTTTTGAAAATATAAGTTACTACTATAAAGGCCGTTACGGCAACGAGCAGTATAATGCCTATGACGATGATATTAGTGCTTATACGACCCGCAATTCTTTTGGCTATATTTTCTACAAACCATTGTGCGATTTCATCCGATTTTATGATGATGGTTATGACCATAAGGGAAAGCACTGTGAACATATCCCAAGCCTTTTCCATTATGATGGTGCCAACTACTTTCTCATAAGGAGTTTTTTTATCGGAAATGGCCCCACACCTTACTAAAAAACTTATCCACGGAACGCCCAAGCTCACTAGATTTCCTATGTTGCTTGCGTCCCACATGGCTATTCGTTTAATTTGAGGGTTTATGGGTTTAAGAATTAGACGCCATCTTTCATTTCTTATTACAAGGGCCAATATCGCAAATCCTAGAGAAAAAACCACAAATATCCATTTGGTCTCATACAGGCCTTCCATAAAAACGGACCAATCGATTCCCCGGAATGCCAGGTAAATCAACACGATGGCCAGGCAAGTTGCAAACACATATTTGAGTATGTTTAGGACCCTCTTTGACATAAGGCTGCAAATTTAACATAATTTTTATGTACTTTTGCTTTCTATGTGTAAAGAGATGAAATCTATACTTGGAATAGGGAATGCATTAACGGATATATTGACCATAC
>ERZ808292.156-NODE-156-length-20277-cov-5.910642_pt1 | contig 20277 bp, 16 predicted proteins | sample MGYA00521275_ERZ808292 | MGnify/ENA primary metagenome ERZ808292 (study PRJEB31516, sample SAMN03275613) | gut metagenome | biome: mammalia-associated habitat; material: feces | host: Papio cynocephalus | place: Kenya | collected 2012-07-26 ... | reverse complement strand
AAAACGCCCTTCTCAAGGGCATTTTCATATCCACTGTGCAAATAAAGATTTTTGTACAAAAAAAGGACATAGCAATGAACTACATCCTTATTTAAATTATTTTGTAAAAGTGTTATTGCATTCTTCAATAGTGGCACTACCGGTTTTATATCCCACGATATAACCAACACGCTTGTTTTCTTCTGTTCCAACATCTTCAGTAACTATGTCACCAGTTACTACTTCTCCAGAGTTTGTACAGTTTTTAATTGTTGTTCCATAAGCCATTCCGACTATACCGCCTAAACGATAGCCACCTTTACTATCTTCTGTTGTAGCAGTTACTTTACCTTCATTTGTAGCATTTTGTAATGTCGATGTTCTATTGCCATCATAGCCAAATGCACCAATTATTCCACCTACATAATTAGTTCCCTTTATATCTCCATAGTTATGGACATCATCAACAGTAACATTAGAGAAGTTAAGTCCTCCAATAATTCCGCCTGTATTAGTTTTTCCAACTATTGTTCCATAATTATAGAGCTTTGATAATACAAAATTACCACCTTTTCTAACTAGTCCAACGACTCCACCATTATTAAATCCTCGTCCATAAACATAACCGCGATTAGTTAAATTGTTAACTTCAACAGCACCAGCTTCAATTGTTCCAATAACACCACCAGTACCTTGTGCATCAGCAAATTTTGTTACACTACCATATACTGAACCATTATTAGTAGCATTTTTTAATGAACCAGCTTTTAATAAACCTATTACACCACCAATATGGCCTTTGCCATTATCATAAAATCTTCCAGCAATATTAGCGTTATTTGTTACATTTTCTACTACCCCACCATTTAAGTATCCTACTATTCCGCCGCAAACTCGATTAGTAGTAAATACTGTTCCAGATGTAGATACGTTTTTAATTGTTCCAGAACTTGCATTAAATAATCCAGCAACAAATGATTTAGAAATTCTTAATTTTACATTATGATTATTGCCATCAAATGCACCTTTAAATTCTTTTAACACCCATTTAGATGAAGAGGTTCCATCTTCATTATCAGTTGTAACTAAATCTCCATCTCCTATGCCTGTAAAATTAGCATGAGCCATATTTAAATCCGTTGTTAACGAGATAAATTTTCCTTCATAAGTATTACCTTCTTTTACTTCTTTTGCAAAGAAAGCCATGTCATTATTTGATTGAATCAAATATGGATCTGTTTCAGTTCCTGTTCCACTTAAAGAAGTTGAATATGTCATACCATCCCATTTACCATCTTCATAAACTGGTGTGTCGGATGTTATTTCTTTGTTTTTCAAGTCTTTAATAACCAAATCTACATTTTTACCAAATTCATGGCCTAATTCAAGCATTGCGCTAGAATCTAAATGCGCATAATCCGTGTTATCTTTATAAGTTGAAACCCAGTTGCTATCTGCTACATCAATAAAATGGTTTTTCGAACTCTTAGATGCATAATCTTCTTTAATTTGATTAATTTTATTAAAATTAGTCCAATAATTTGTAATACCTGCATCAATAATTGATAAACCATTAGGCGTTACATATCCTGAATTTTCCCAAGTTTCTTTTAAATCCGCAACATGGGTAGACCAGTTATTTTCATATTCATCACTATAACTCTTAGCGTCATTTTCTCCTTGCATCCAACAGTAAGAAATGATTTCTGGATATTCATTTTCATTATTTTCTTTAATTAAATTCATGCTTTCATCAACAAATTTTAGCAAATAATTATATAAATTATCACTTGCCATTGGCTTTCCTAATGAAGGCGAATACCAATTATCATGTAATGTAGTCGCTCCAGCAGCGGTTTTAATAATATAAAACTTTTCATTTGGATAATGTTCGTTTAAATATTCTGCCATTCCAAGTTCAGGTCCAAATGAAACTGAACCATCACTAGCTTTTCTTCCTTGTCCCATTTGAACTTTTGTAAAGCCATCAGATTTATGTCGTGCTGTTTCCGATGCGAATGGGCTTAAATCATAATTAATTTGAATGTTTGGATAACCATCGGCATATCTATTTCTAATATCTTCGCTAAAGTATTTAACATAAGAATGACCAACTGCATTAGATTGACCTGCTAAAACTATGACTTTTACAATGTCTTTTGATTCACTATAATCACAATTTTCTCTTTCGCAACTTGTAACTATTTTTGTTCCTTCTTCATTCCTAACTGGGTCACCTAATTTATGACCTAAAGCTGGAATTTCTTCTTCATAACTTTTACTTGCATCTTCATTACAAATAAAAGATTTGACGCCTTTTTCAGTACAAGTTGGTTCTTTAGTGATTACTTCTCTATAAGTATACGATACTGAAGTACTTGTACTTGTCGAAGGAGTAGTCGCACTCCCAGAATTTGATGCACTAGTAGAATTACTAGTACTTGTTGAGTTTGAATTGCTTGTACTTGCTGAGTTGTCGTTACATCCCGCTAAAGCAAGCAATGTCGCAATTGCGATAAATGTTATGTTTCTTTTTTTCATGTTTTATTCCTCAATTTACGATAATATTTTATTTTAAAATAAAATTGATATTTATTCTATTTCTATGGTAGCTTTACCAGTTTTATAGCCGACTAAAGTACCAACATATTTATTTGCAGATGTGCCATTTGGAGCTAAAGCTTCATTTTCGCCACCAGTAATGGTTCCGCTATTAGTGCATGATTTAACCGCAGTTCCATAAGCCATTCCAGTTATACCACCAACACGATATCCACCGCCAGTGTGCTCAGCAGTTGCAGTTATATTAGCAGCATTGGAACAATTTGAAATCGTCGTATTTGTTTTTAAATCTGCTACGGCAGTACTATAACCAAATGCTCCAACAATTCCACCTACAAAGCATGTACCAGTAACGTTTCCACCTTCTAAGTTTTTACAATTATCAATAACAATGTTTACATTATTCATAACACCTATTATTCCGCCTACAAATGATTTTCCACTACTGATTTCGCCGGAATTTGTACAATTTTTAATAGTTAATTCACCGGTTAAAGCGATTTTATGTCCGTTTGATAAAATTAAGCCAGCAATTCCACCAACTGCTTGATAATCATTATGGACTGTTCCAAAATTGTTACAATTCTCAATTTTAATATTAACAGCGTTAGTGCTATTATTATGAATTGTACCAACAACTCCTCCAACACCGCGCATTTTATTTGTATCCGTACTGCCATCATTATTAACTGATCCACCACTAATCGCGCCATGATTATCACAATTAATTACACTACTACCTTGTCTTGAATAAGCAGTTATACCACCTGCTCTACTTCCATTATTAACAATGCTTGCATAATTAACACAATTTCTTATAGTTCCATCATTAATGCCTGCAATGCTAGCAGTATTTATAATTCCCTCAACACTACCTTCCACTACTAAATTTTCAATAATACCGCCCCTATTGACACTAAATAACCCTGTACCTATATCATTGCTAACACTTTCTGTTATTTGCACATTTATTTTATTATTATGTCCGTCAAAGTTCCCATAAAATTCTTTTATCATTGTTTCTGATGTTATAGAAGATGTAACTAAACTAATATATTTTTTAGAAAAGTTTTTCGCATTGGCATTGGCATCTTCTACGTATTTATTCCAACCAACTTGACTATAAATCAAATATGGATTTGTTTCTGATCCATCACCACCACCGAGTTTAGATTGAGTTAATGATGAAGAAAAACTTGTTGATTCTCCATTTATTGTAAGTTCCATACTAACAACATCATCTTCTTTAACTGATACAGTATCAGCATAAGTAATATTAAAGACAGCCCAATAATATTTTCCTTGTGCAGATTCGTTAGTGGTTAATGTTTCACCATCATAATAGAATGTAATACCATCTACTTCAAGGCCACGATATACTTTGGTAATACTTTCCAATTTTTCTTCATAATCGCCAATTTTAGACATCTTATAAGAAATAGAGTCTATTTCGCCTTTAATAGCGGTAGCAAATCTTAAAGATTTACTATCATTAGTTTTAAATTCATCATAAAGTGCAAACATTTTTGATGATTCGAATTTTAATGCAGAATCTTCAACTGCTTCACCAATAAGATTTTGTTTGTTTAAATAAATAACTTCGTCATTATTTTTGAAATTATTATTTTTATTGTTACCCGATAAAGCAACTGCCGCTAAAGCTCCAAGTGTAACTACACTTAAAGCAAGATAAGAAGTAACCTTTTTATTCATTATTTGTTACCTCCGAAAGTAATATTTACATCAGTGTCGATTGTGTTATTTCCTTCAACAGCTTCTACACCATCAATAGCACTTTGTAAAATAACATCTTCTAATTCAATAAACTCAACAACTAAAATAGGTTTTTTGTAATTTTTCATTATTTTTTTGTCCTTTCTTTTTTTATATAAAGCTATCTTTTGATAACTTTTAGTTCCTCTTTATTAACAGCAATTTCACATATTCTTGCTGTACGTACATCTTTATTTTTTTGGAAAGCGTTATAATCTCTTCCATGATATATGATGTAATAATGTCCATCTTCAATAATCATTGAATTATGACCAGTGCCCTCTTCTTCATTATTCTTTCTTAATAAAGGATGATAAGTATTGTCATTTGGATATTTTTTAAAATCTAATTCTAATAAATTATCTGTATCACCTTTTGCTACTGCATATCCGATATAATAGTTTTCACTATTAAAACAATTACCGGAATACAAAACATAATGATAATCATCTTTTCTAAAATAATATGCTCCTTCAATGGTGTGCCAATGTTGTCCTTTTTTAAAACGATCTCTCATAAATATTTCTTCATCTAATGTTGCACGCACTACCACTTTAGGGTGTCCTTCAACTTCAATAGGTGATTTCATTTTATCAACTACGATAAGCGTTCCTGCTCGTGGAGCGTCATAATCATTTAAAGAATAAAAAATGTATAAGTCATTACCAGATTTAACAACATGCGGATCAATGGAGAATGGTTCCAAAATGTATTTAATAAATTTAAATTCATCATCTGGTTTATCAGAAACAGCAACTAATATTCGTTGCTTATGTGTATCCGTTTCATTAATCCCCATAGTAGATACATACATATAAAACTTATTATCTATTTCAATAACTGCGGGAGCCCAATATTCTTTTTCATCTATTTTAGTAAAAACTATGCCACGATAGTCCCAATTCATTTTATCTTTCGAAGAATATAGATGAACTCCTTCACTATGTGTTGAATACATGTAATAAATACCATTAGATTTGATTACATATGGATCACCTTGAGAACGATTTTGTTCAATATTTAATTTCATAAAGCATTATTTGATATAGCCATAATGATACAGCCTTACCTTGAAAACCCTTTCACACTTATTTTAATAAAAGACATAAATATGAAAATGGCAAAACTGATATTTTTATCTTTTTTGATACAGAACCAAAAAAATAAGCAATATTTTTGCTTTAATTATTATATTAAGTGTAAAAATCAAGAATAATTAATTATATTTTTACTTATCTAACTTCTTCTTATATTGTAAAGGGCTCATTCCATAGTACTTTTTAAACGCATTAGAAAAATGATATATATTTTCATACCCTAACGAAAACGCTAAATTTGTTATAGTTCCATAGTCGCTTTCTAGCATTTCAATAGCTTTTTCCATACGAACTTGCGTCACATATTGCATCGGCGACACCCCAATAGTTTTAATAAAAATGTTACGAAAATATGATGTACTATAGCCAGATTTTTTAGCTAGTAATTCATTAGATAATGGTAGAGAAATGTTTTTATCAATATATTCTAAAATTTTTATCATATCTTCTTTTTTAGATGTTGGATGATACTTTTTGCTTAAATTGCCTGTAAGCAATTCATATAAAATTTCATATGTGTATTTCAACATGATAAATTCTTTTATTTCTTTATTATTTAATAAATCATATTCATAATTAGCAAATATTTTTAATAGCTTTTCTTTATGTTGGTATTTAAATATTTTTATTTCATCTATATCAATATTGCCTTCAAACTCTATAGAATAAAAGTGTCCTTCAATTTGTGATTTCCAAGAATAATTGCAGCCTTTAGGTAAAAAAGCAATATTTTCCGCATTCGAAATATACGTTTTGTGATTAGAAAAATAAATAGTTTCGCCCTCAAATTTAAATATAATTGCATGATTATTTCTATTTATTCTTCTTCCACCTGATCCGATAGAAGAAAATGGACAAGTTATCGATTTCACATTGCTAACAAAAATATTTTTCATAATTTTTTCTCCAAAGTAATAATAAAACATAAAAAGAAAAAAAGCAAATTTTATAAAAATAAACATTATTTGTATTTTAAAAACATCATCACTTTTTATACTAGTTTTATAAGGAAGGGAAAAATTATGGAAAACGAATTTAAAGACAAGGTTGTAATTGTTACAGGAGGAGCAGGAGGCATTGGTTCAGATTGCGTTAAAGAATTTGCAAAATGTGGCGCTAAAGTGGCAGTTGTTGACTTCAATGAAGAATTAGGCAAAAAAGTAATTGAAGAAGTAAAAGGTTTTGGTGGAGAAGCTAAACTTTATGTTGTTAATATTTTGCATTCTGCCGAAGTTAACGCTTGTGTTGACCAAATCATTAAAGATTTTGGAAGAATTGATATTTTAGTTAATCTTGCTGGTGGCTCAGCAAGAAAAAATCGTCATTTATTTTATGAACAAAGTGACGAAGTATTCCAAAATATTATTGGAGTTAATTTATTTGGTACATTTTACTTCTGCCGTAAATGCACACAATACATGATTGAAGCAAAACATGGTGGCAAAATCATTAATACTTCTTCCGTCGTTGGATTAGAAGGACATGTTATGCATAGCGAATATGGCGCTTCTAAAGGCGGAGTATTATCTATGAGCAAATCAATGGCTAAAGAAGTTGGTAAATTTGGTATTAATGTTAACTGTGTATGTCCAGGTATGATTCCAACACAAAACGCCACTGGCGGAGATTTAAGTCATACGAACTACTTACATATGACACCTTCTCCACGTGATATTACTAATGCTATTATGTTTTTAGCATCAGATAAGGCTAGATTTATTACTGGTCATGACTTAATTGTTGATGGCGGTAGACATTTAGCTACTCGAGGAACAGAAAGTAACTAATTATTATCATTTTGAGCAAGTCTTGTTACTTGCTCTTTTTTTATAAAAACAAAATAAATTACACTTATTCCCATAATTAAAAAGCTAACCAACCAAGCACTTGGTGTAGCAAAACAAATTCCTAAATAGGCTTTGTGACTAATTGGGTTACTAACATCAATAATACTAGGTAAAAATAAGCATATAGAAATTCTTGCTAATAATTCACCTATTCCGCTAATAAGAGGAATAAGTGGTTTTTTAATTCCTAATAAAGTTGATCTAAACGAAGTCAAACATCCTTGCAAAATTAGACATGGAATCAATACTTTTAAATAAGTTGTAGCAAAATACATTACTTCTTCATTTACATCTTCTTTTGGTAAGAAAATATAAGGTGTATATTTATAAATGCTAAATCCAACAATACCAACAATTAAATAAGCAATTAATACAATTGTTAATGATGTCTTTATTCCTTGCTTAATTCTAGTTTTGTTATTTGCCCCATAATTTTGAGACATGAAAGCTAAAGTTGTTGTTGAAAGTGAAGAAAATGGAATTGTTAAATATGTTTCAATTGGCGCATAACAACTTACTGCTTTAGTAGCAAAGCGTCCAAAGCCATTTATTGTTCTACTTTGTATAAAACTTCCAATAAATAAGATTGACCATTGAAATCCTAATGGTAATCCCATTTTCAACAAGTCTTTAATAATATTTGTTTCTAGTTTTATCTCTTTAAAACCAAATTTAACAAAAGAATATTTTTTAAAAATATAAATAAAAGAAATAATAACATTAACTACATTTGATAATGCTGTTGCAATTGCCACACCTCGAGTATTTAATTTAATTACTCCAGTCAATAAGAACGCAAAAGCAATATTACTTATTGTTGTAATAATGGATATAAATAAAGGAAAAACCGAATCACCCATGCCACGTAAAAAATTTGATAAATAATTGCTTAGTAACATAAAAATAAATGATAGTAAAATGATTTGATAGTATTGTTCAGCCATATCAACATATATAGCATCTACTTTTAGAAATGTAATTAAATCTTTATAAAATATTAGTCCAATAATAGTAATAATAATTCCTATTAAAAAGACCAAAAATAATGCATTAATAAATATCTTTTTGATGGCATTTTCATTATGTTCTCCTCTTTTATTGGCAGAAATCACTGAAAAGCCATTACTACATCCATATGCAAAATTAAATAAAATAACTGATATACTTCCTGTCGCACTAATGGAAGTAACTGCATTACCTCCCACTGTTACTTTAAGAACTAAAGAATTGATAAGCGAAAAAGCGTTAGATAATAGTAAAGATAAAAACACTGGCAAAGCAAATGCAAGCATTACTTTATAAGGCCTATTCTTTGTTAAATCTATTGGTTGAAACATTTTCTTAAAAGCGTTCATAATTCCACCTCAACGGATGAATTATAAAGCAAGAAAAATTTAATTCAATGTTGATTTATCTTATTTGATATTACTTTTGTGTTAATGGTAATTTTAGCGGTTGTAACATTGACTTATTTAACTAACAAATTCACATAAATTTACATAAACTATTGTAATTCGCTAATTCATAGCATAAACTAATAGTGTCGGTAACGAAAAAGGTCAGTGAGTGCTAGTCACTGGCCTTTTAATTAAGAGAAATACTTACTAGTCTCGGTAACATTAGTTACTATTTTTTATGCTTTTTTCCGTCTGTCACTAAGACAAGAATTATTACTAGAGCTATGAATAATAAAAATTCCATGCTCAGATATATAACTAAGTACCAACATTATCAAGTAAATGCATCTCCCTTGATAACGACAAACACTATTGTTCCTCCTAATCATCAGTCTATTACACCTGCTCATTAATAATATAGTGGTGGGTTTTTTGTTTTTCGAAAGAAAGCTTAAAATATTTTATTTTATTAGTGACCAACATTAACTTTTGGTTTAAAATAATGTAGGTGATTTTATGGAACAAGTTTCAAAAACAGGATGGATTGAAGTAATATGCGGACCAATGTTTGCGGGTAAATCCGAAGAATTAATTCGTCGTATTAAAAGATTAGAATACGCAAAAAAAGACACACTAGTCTTTAAACCGAAAATTGATAATCGCTATTCGGAAGATGAAATAGTATCACACTCTAAGCATCATACTAAATCAATTAATATTGAACACTCTAGTGATGTATATAAACATTTAGCAAAAGCTAAACACGTAGACGCTATTGTGATTGATGAAGTGCAATTCCTTGATGATGGTATCGTTGACGTATGTGATGATTTAGCTAATAAAGGGATCCGTGTTATTGTGGGCGGATTAGATACTGACTTTAAAGGTGATCCTTTTAAAAATGTTGCTAATTTACTTGCAAAAGCTGAATATATTACTAAATTAACCGCAATTTGTGTTAAGTGTGGCGCTCCTGCGACAAAAACACAAAGAATTGTTAATGGTGAACCAGCAAAAAAAGATGATCCAATCATTATCGTTGGCGCTAGCGAATGCTATGAGCCTAGATGTAGACATTGTCATGAACTAAAAAAATAGTTGAGTCCAAAAATGGATTCAACTATTTCTTTTTGACTATATAAAGGTTTGTAATAATCTCAAATATTGGAGCGTAATACTTATTTAAACTCCAAACACTTATACCACCTAAATCATATTGCTCAACAAGTTTTGCTTCTGCTAGAATACTTCTTGCATCAGTAAAATAGACAATATGTTTCACGCCTTCATTTGTATAAGTAAAGTATGGACTTTGCTGATATTCATTATATTGAATTATCGCATGATATTTTTTAGCAAGTTTTGGCATTGAACGATTATCAACAGATTGTGCTTTTGATTTTCCCTTTTCATATGGAAGCGTAAAATCATAGCCATAGTTTGGATAACCTAATAAAATCTTACTTTTATCAATTACACGCGTTGCATATTCCACAACTTTTTTTACTTCTGGAAGTGGTGCAACCGCCATTGGTGGCCCATAGGTATATCCCCATTCATAAGCCATTAAAATTACATAATCAGCAAGTTTACCAATTCTTTCATAATCATGTGCTTCATATAAAATGCCTTTTTGTTTAGAAGAATATTTAGGCGCTAAAGCAACAAGGAGTGAAAAGTCTCCTGCTTGTTTTATCGATTCACGTAATTTTGAAATAAAATCAATAAAACTTGCTACATTTCTAGGATAAATATATTCAAAATCAATAATAACCCCTGAATATCTCGTATCACGGACTTTAACTGTTATATCTTCAATAAGATTTTTTTGCATATCTTCATCTTTGAAAAGTTTATCTGCATAATCCGAAGAAAATGAACCCTTTTCATTTTGATTAGTAATAGTTAAAAGTGGCATTGTTTCATAGTCTTTTGATAATTCCACTAAACGTTTATCATTCAAATCAATTAAATGACCATTTTCATCATAGCGATAAGCAAATATTGATAAATATGTTAAATCCGTTAATGCATTAGCGACTTCTTCGCTGCTACTAGTAGAATACGCAAAACCATTCAAAGTTATATTTTTACGATTTTCTTCGTTAGGTTCAACATTTATCTTTTGGCCAACATAAAGACGATAAGGCGGTTTTAATGTCGGATTAAGATCTAATATCTCTAATAAAGGCATATTATTATCTCTGGCAATTTTTGATAAAGTATCACCAGGTTTAACAATATAAACACTATTAAAATCAGTTTCAATAATTAGAGCTTGACCAACTACTAAAGTATTTATGTTTCTAATATCATTAATTTCAATTAACTCATCCAAGTCAACATTAAATTTTCTTGCAATACTTGTAAGTGTGTCACCTGGTTTTGCAACATAAATCTGCATAATTATCACCCATAACTAAACTATGCGTTTGCCTATTTTTTTGTGCATATAATATTTAATTTTCTTGCTTTTTATGATTATTATAAATAAAATTGTTATGTCATTGCATTTGACACCGACTATATGTCGAAGTGGGGACAATAATGTTGCCCACATTTTTTATATACTTGTCTAATTAAATTTGATACTTGGTCATAATATAATTTTGTTCATATTTATCTTTAATATGTCGCATTTTTATTACATTTTGTATCTCCTTGTTGATCAAATGTTGCTTTAAAATTTGCTTTATGCTAGAATTATCTCATTGTATAGGAGTTGATTTTCCATGGCTGATGGGCCTTCGTGTAGTATTAGTTTGAGTATGATAATGAGTGGACCTGTTCCATATATTATCATTATATTATTACTTATATTTGGTAGTTTCTTTGCCGCAACTGAAACAGCATTTTCTTCTTGTAATAGAATGCGTTTAAGAGTTATGGCGGATGATGGAAATAAAACAGCAAAGCTTGCTGTTAAAATATCAGAAAGTTTTGATAAATATCTAGTAGCCATATTAATTGGCACTAATATCGTTAGCGTTCTAACATCAATGCTATCAACTTACATCTTTATGGAATTTATCGCTAATAGTGATACAGCTTCTCTTGTTGCTACTATTGTTACCACTATTATTGTATATATATTTGTTGAATCAATCCCAAAATGTATTGCACGTGCCAATTCAATAAAAATGGTGCTTCTTTCAACGCACATTTTGCGTTTCTTCTATTTTTTAACTTATCCAATTGGATTAATATTTATCGGACTAGGAAAATTATTTGATATCATTTTTAAAGTAAAAGATACTCCTGAAATTTCCGAAGATGATTTTACTAATATCATTGAAGATATTGAGGATAAAGGAATATTAGAGGAAGAAGAATCTGATATTATCCAATCCGCAATTGACTTTGGTGAAACAGAAGTTCGTGAAGTATTAACTCCAAAAGATAAGATTTTTGCTATTGATTTAGATGGTTTAACTCATGAAAAATTAAATAAAATTTTACTAGATACGCCTTATACACGTATTCCTGTTTATTATAAAAACATCAATAATATCATCGGTATATTACATGTTAAAAAGTACTTATCCAGTTATTTACAAAATAAAAAAGTTTCTATTCGTTCTACTTTATCTAAGCCATATATTGTTAGTAATCAGTTCACTATGGATGAACTATTTGAAGGGTTTAAAAAGCATAAAACCCATATTGCTATCGTTAAAGATAAGCAAAAAAACACTATTGGCATGGTAACGATGGAAGACCTTCTTGAAGAACTTGTTGGCGATATGGCCGAATTTAATGAGCAAGTTAAAAAAGGAGGTAAAAAATAATGATTGTATATTATATTTTACTTCTCGTTTTAATACTATTATCTGCTTTCTTTTCTATGGCCGAGATTGCTCTTAACTCTGTGAATGTTCTTAAACTTAAGAAAGCAAGTGAAAATGGCGATAAATCCGCTAAAAGGGTATTAAAAATTATTGATCATTTAAATGAAACAGTATATTCCATTTTATTTGGTAATGACTTCGTAAATATTTTCTCTACTTCTCTTGCTACAATTGTCGGTAATGAAATATTTAAAGGCTTACTAGATGGTCCTAATAGTGGATATGTCCCTCTTCTTGTTTCTGTCACAATGTTTTTAATTATTCTTACATTTGGTGAAGTATTGCCTAAAACAATTGGTTTGAAGTTTAATTACCAAGTCGCACGTTTTTCTTCTGTTCCTTTAACTGTTCTTGTTATTATTTTAAAACCAATCATCTTTGTTATTAATTTATTTGTTAGTTTTGTTACAAAACCATTTACAAAGAAAAATAAAGATGAAGAAGTTATGACTGATGATGAATTAATCGAAATTGTGGAACAAATTGAAGAAGATGGTGTTATTAACGAAAAGCAAGGTGACTTATTAAAGTCTGCGATTGATTTCTGTGACACCACTGTTTATGAAATTATGACTCCACGTGTTGATGTATACGCTCTTGACATTAATGAAGATAATGATGATGTTTATGACAGCAAAGAATTTACAAGATATTCTCGTATTCCTGTTTATGATGAAACTATTGATAACATTATTGGTATTGTTAAAGTTAAAAAGATTTTAAAATTGAAACTTAAAGGCGAAAAAATCGATTTAAGGAAGCTAATTGATGAGCCAATATATGTTCCTAAATCCAAACAAATTTCATCGTTATTAAAAGAATTCAAAGATACTCATACACATATTGCCGTTATCATTGATGAATTTGGTGGTACAGAAGGTATTGTAACCATGGAAGATATCGTTGAGGAATTAGTGGGCGAAATATGGGATGAGACTGATGTCATTGAAGAAGATTATAAACAAAAGAGCCAAAATATTTATGAAGTTGATGGCTCAATGAATATTGATGACTTCTTTGATTTAGTTGGTATTGATAAAGATAAAGATGAAATCAATTCTGACTATACTACTGTAAGTGGATTCTGTATCGAAAATCTTGAACGATTTGCTAAAGTTGGAGATACTTTCGATTATGAAAATCTTACTATAGAAATCTTAAAAGTTGATGAATTTACAGTTGAAAAAGTTAAAGTTATCGTTAATAACGATGATGAAGATGAAGACGAAGAAGAATAAAATAACTTAAAGAGCAAAGGCATAAACGCTTTTGCTCTTTTTATCTAAATTGATATTAAAAATATTACCAAACTATTTTTATAACAAATTCTTTTGTTATAATTTTTATAAGGAGATTTAACATTATGAAATATCAAAAATATTTAGATTTTGTAAATAAACATAAACAAGAAATTTATGAGGCAGAAGATTTTATTTGGAAACATCCAGAAACTGGATATAACGAATGGGAAACTAGTCATTATTTAGAGAATGTATTTGAAAAGGCTGGCTATGTTTTAAATAAAGCAGGCAATATTCCTGGATTTTATACTGATATTGATACTGGTAAACCAGGTCCAAAAGTTATGATTTTAGCGGAACTTGATGCTTTAGCGGTTCCCAATCATTTTGCCGCTGTTAAAGGTAATGCTCATGCATGTGGTCACTGTGCTCAATGTGCCGCAATGGTAGGAATTGCTCTTGCTTTAAAAGAACCTGGTGCCTTAGATGGTTTAAGTGGTTCAATTCGTTTAGTTTTAGTTCCTGCTGAAGAAGGTATTCAACTTGAAGAACGTAATAAATTAAGAAAAAAAGGCATTATTCATTTTTTAGGTGGTAAAGATGAATTCTTATATCGTGGATATTTTGATGGTGTAGATATGGCTTATATGTTTCATACTGGCACTAATACCGCAACATTACTAGATTTACATGCTGGCTGTAATGGTTGTCTAATGAAAGATGTCACATATTACGGCGTTGGCGCTCATGCTGGCAGCTGTCCTGATCAAGGTGTTAATGCTTTATATGCCGCAACATTAGGATTAAACGCTATTAATGCTTTACGTGAGACATTTAAAGAAGAAAATCATATTCGTGTTCATCCTATTATCACTAATGGTGGAGAAGCTGTTAGTATCATTCCTAGCGTTGCAAAGATTTCTACTTTTATTCGTGGTAGATCATTAAAAACCATTCAACTTACCAACAAAAAAGTAAATCGTGCTTTAGCTTCTGGTGCTTTAGCAATGGGCGCTACTATGATGGTTAATGATTATCCTGGATTTGCTCCTTTAAATAATTCCGAGAAATTAAGAGAAGTTACTGTTGATGTTATGTCCGAGCTTGTTGGAAGAGAAAAAATTAGACTTACTAATAACTGGGGTAATGGCTCTACTGATATGGGCAATCTAAGTTGTATTATGCCAGTTGTTCATCCTTATATTGCTGGTGCAAAAGGAACAAGTCATGGTGTTGATTTCCATATTGCTGATGTTGATAAAGCTTGTGTATTATCAGCGCAAGGTCAATTATCTATCTTAAGTGCCTTATTAAGTGATAATGCTAAACTTGCTAAAGAAGTTGTTAGTTCTTATACTCCACTTTATGCTTCTAAAGAAGAATACTTTAAAGATTGGAGTAGCTATATAAAAGAAGAACAATTATTAGAATACGATGATAATATTGTAAAAGTTAAATTAGATTAAGGAAAAAACACTTAACTGCGTCAATTAGTAGTTAAGTGTTTTTAATATCTTAAAGTTCCACAGGTGGGTAATTCAAATAAACAATATTACATTATTTTTTAGATTTGAAAATACTCTTTTTATTCTACTAAACTGCCTACAAGCTTATATTATTATATGGTAGTTTACTATAAATATTGTCAAATTCATCTAAGATAAATTAATCTATATATAAAGCAACAAAAAAAGCAAGTGCCTCTCCTTGCGGATTCATGAGGGCTACGAGGGCTTTTACACCCGAGCAGCACTTGCTTGTTATTAGTCTATTATTTAATACTAAAATAGTCAATAGCTATTTTATTAAGTTGCTTTGCAATCAAATCAAACTCTAAATTTAAATCTAATGTTCTTACCATAATCAAGTTACCATCCATTAAATAATTATTATTTGGTAACACTTCTTCATCTGTTTTTGCATATAATAACATTCCAGAAACATGATGCGGAACATTCTTTAATGAACTTTCTTTATTTTTAACATATGTATATATTTGATAAATATTTGGTGAATGTATAGTATGCTTATCAAATTGTACTTGTGTGGCATGAGAATAGTATTTAGCATCTATTATTAAAATATCATTTCCACGAGAAAGCATAATATCACTTTGCATAATTGGTAGCATCGTATCATTACCATCATCCAAAATCCAATCAATTTGTGAAGCATTAGATTTAATGCCATATTTTTTTAATTCTTTGGCATAATATTCTAAAATGAATTTTTCATACAAGCGGCACATGTTTTGTTCATCAATAAATGTTGCAAGTTTATAATCACCTTCATCAGTAGTTATAATCATTTTATCGCAAATTAATTGACAAATACCTAATAATAATTTGTAATTTTGGTTATTGCGATGTATACGAATTTGTGACCATCTAACACTTTTTAAATCAACTAAATCTATATCATTAAAATATAGTAAAACCCGCTTTAATTCATTTTTATAGTTGTTTTGAACACTACTATTTTTTATTAATAATAGTGATGTACTTTTTAATATTTGATTAAACAGATTATTTTCTGATAATTCATCGTATTCACAGGTTAATAATTGCTTGCAATTAATTTTATTTTTAATCGTACCATTAATTTCTAATTTTCCGCGCATAACCGATAAATTTTCCATTTTTGATACATATTCTTTATACAAACCATGTTTTAATTGTAGGCCTATGCCTTTAGCTAAAATAGATGCAAATAAATTATGAATATTATCGAAACTTTCTTTATCAATATTTTTATATGCGTCTTGTTTTAGAGATATAAAAGCATAAGAAAGCATATAATAGATATTCTTGATAAATATTGATTTATCTTTAATCATTATTAACACCGACTAAATCATTTGAAAACAATGATTGTAATCTATTTCTCCATTTTTCATATATTCCTTCATCATCAAACCAATATTCTTCTAGTGTTTTCAATATATCGTAATTGACTATGTTTTGTAATAAATTTACATTTAAATCATCTGGACGAATATTAGCAAAATAACTATGTCCAATTAAAAAGCCTTTACCTAGTCCTAATGACTTATCATCTAATATTGCTTTATTCAAATTTTTTATTTCTTCAATTAGAGAATTAAACAATTCATTATTTAGTTCATTTTGATAATTTTTAAATCCAATAGAGTCAAATCCAGGCATCATATCATAGAAAGCAAATCTTCTTCTTAAAGCATAATCAATTAAAGCTAAGCTTCGATCAGCAGTATTCATCATACCAATAATATATAAGTTATCTGGCACAAAAAATGGTTCTTCATTATATGCTAAAGTTAGAGGTTTATTTCGATAATCTTTTTCAATAAGCATTAATAATTCACCAAAGATTTTACTCATATTTCCACGATTAATTTCATCAATAATAAAGAAAAATTCTTTATCTTTTTGTTCGCTTGCTTTTTTAGCAAAGCGATAAAATACACCTTCTTTTAATTCAAAGCCGTTATCAGATGGTTTATATCCCATAATAAAGTCTTCATAAGAATAGTTTTGATGAAATTGAATAAATTCTATACGGCTATCATCTTTTTCACCCATCATTGAATACGCTAGTCTTTTAGCAGTAAATGTTTTACCAACTCCCGGAGCGCCTTGTAAGATAATATTTTTACGATATTTTAATAAATTAACTAATGTTTCATATTGTTCACTCGACATAAATACATCATTTAGGAAGTCATCTTTAGTATATTTAATATGATTAGTAATCATATTTAATTCCTCCAATGCTTCTTTTAATTCATCTCTTAATTTATACTGATATCCATTCTTATTATCTCTTTTTCCTATAAACATAACCGGCCAATACTTTGCATTTTCAATATTGCCAACTGGATAATGGCATCTTTGAACTGTAATTACTCTTTTTGCTAAATATGATATTTGCATATTATATTTGTTATATGATCCACCATATATCTCACTTAGTTTTTTGCAGCTGGTTACTCCACCTTGTTCCATAAATTGACGCATAATTTTAAGCGCATCTTCATTAAAAACATCAGGATTTTTTAATAGTTTTATCCAATCTTCTTTACTAATATTTGGATTAAAATCTGTTCCAAACCATCCATCTTTATCATATTGTTTTAATTTAGATATATAGTCATTAACAAAATAAATAAATGTTATAGTAAGCGCATTTAATTTTGAATCAGCGTAACAACTATCATCTATTCTTTGCTTTACCATTTGTTTTAGTTCATCATCTTCATTTAAAGCATTACATATTTCATCGCAAAATTCCGTTAAATTAGCAACATTTTCTTTTGATTTGCCTTTTGTAAATGAATAATTCATTTCTAATTTAATAGATGCATTTCTGCTAGCTTCATATTTATAAATATAATACTTATCTGGATATTTTAGCCACATATAAACACTTATAGAATTATAGTTTTGATAATGATTATGCTCTTTATCACCATATCTATCCCAAATAATTGAAATATTATTTATAAATGTATCTATTCTAATAGCATAATCTTCTTTACTTTCATCATACAAATCTATAAAGCATTTTTTAACATCTTCCGGATAGTCTTTTGCCATCTTTATTAATGTAGCAAATGGATAACTGTTATGTGAGTCAAGAATGCTTCTTGCTTCTAATAATGCACTATATAACATTGAAGGAAAATCATCTGCATTAATGTCCCATTTATCTTGGAAATTTTTAACTGCTTGTAATTTTTCTTTATTCTTTTTCCAATTATCTTCAAAGTCTTTTTTAAAATAATCTAATGCCTCTTGAAATAATTCTTTATTAAACATATTTTTTTCTCCATATAATCTAAAAATATTCTACCCCCCCCCGTAGTATTTTGTCAAATGTAAAATTGCCCCTTATAATATTAACAAAAACTTGATAGAATATATAAAGGTGATGACAATGCTTCCTTATAAAGAAAACAAAAAATTAGTGGATCGTCCAGAAAATGATCCAAAAGTAAATCTACGTAGCCCAATTGACCGTAAAATCATTTTAACACTAGTGCTTGTCGCATTAGTGGTTTTAGCTATTGTCATTGTTTTAATATTTGTAATAGAGAAGAACTTTTAATTATGAAAAGAATCGATAAATATATAGAAAAAAATATTAAAGATGTTACTAATAAAAACATTGTAATTACTGGAGCAAATTCCGGAATTGGTTTTGAATCAATGAAGGTATTAGCTAAAAAAGGCGCAAATGTGATAATGGCGTGTCGTAGTCTAAAAAGAGCGCAAAATGCTAAAGAAAAAGTTTTAAAAGATTGTCCAAATGCTTTAATTGATATTATTGAATATGACCAATCATCATTTGAATCAATTGATAATTTTATAAACAATTTATTTAAAAAATATAGCAAAATTGATGTGCTTGTTTGTAATGCAGGTATTTTTCATCCCGAAAAAAGATTAAAAACTAAAGATGGATATCCACTTACAATTGGCACAAATTATATTGGCTTATTTTATTTGCTTGAAAACATAAAAAATAGATTATCAAACACAAAAATCATTATTGTTTCTTCTATTGTCTATCGTTATACCAAATATAAAAATTATAAGTTTTTATTAGAAGAAAATACATCTACTTTTAATCAATATAAATTATCTAAAACCGCTGTTACAAATTATTTCTATTATTTAAGTCAAAATACAAATCTAAATATCTATATGATGCATCCTGGTGTTAGTTCTACAAATATATTTTCTAACCCTAATGTTTCATATTGGAAATGGTTTAAAAGTTTTGCTAAATGGGTAATGTCCTTTGTTGTTCATTCTCCTAAAAAAGCTGCATTAGGCATTTCCTTACTTGCTAGTAATGATTATCCTAATCATACTTTTTTAGGTCCAAGAGGTATTGGACAAATATCCGGCTATCCAAAAGTTATTAAATTAAAAAATAGTGGAAAGAAATACGCTAATGAATTATGTATAAATACTAAAAAAGCAATTGAAGGGGGAAATAAATATGTTAAGTGTGAGTAATGTATCATTACAATATGGAGGAAGAGTTTTATTTAAAGATGTTAATGTCAGTTTTCAACCGCAAAACTGCTATGGAATTATTGGCGCTAATGGGGCAGGTAAATCTACTTTCTTAAAAATTTTATCTGGAGAAATTGAACCAAATACTGGTGAAGTGACAATGTCTGATAAAGAAAGAATGTCCGTTTTGAAGCAAAATCAAAATGCTTATGATAATGAAACTGTTATTGATACGGTTTTATTAGGACATCCTCGCCTTATGGAAGTACAAAGAGAAAAAGATGCTTTATATGCTAAACCTGATTTTAGTGAAGAAGATGGCATCTTAGCAGGAGAGCTTGAACTAGAATATGCTGAACTTGATGGCTATGAAGCTGACGCTAATGCTAGGCAATTATTAAATTCATTAGGAATTACTGGTGATTTGCAAGATAAATACATGCATGAACTTGATTCTAAGCAAAAAGTAAAAGTGTTATTAGCGCAAGCCTTATTTGGTAATCCAGATATTTTAATATTAGATGAACCTAC
>ERZ808292.154-NODE-154-length-20308-cov-7.037278_pt1 | contig 20308 bp, 19 predicted proteins | sample MGYA00521275_ERZ808292 | MGnify/ENA primary metagenome ERZ808292 (study PRJEB31516, sample SAMN03275613) | gut metagenome | biome: mammalia-associated habitat; material: feces | host: Papio cynocephalus | place: Kenya | collected 2012-07-26 ... | reverse complement strand
ACGAAAATTACATATGGAGGAGAAGAAATATTTTATGCAATTTACAAAAGATGTAGAAAACATGTGCAGAGTTAACTGCGGCGCTTCTCATGGTTGTGCTCCAATTCCTGAAGAAGGAAAATGGGTATATTCAAGAAAGATTGAAGATATCAGCGGTTTTACACATGGTATTGGATGGTGTGCTCCACAACAAGGCGCATGCAAACTTACTTTAAACGTTAAAAACGGAATTATCGAAGAGGCTTTGATTGAAACCATTGGCTGTTCAGGTATGACTCATTCCGCTGCTATGGCATCAGAAGCTATCGTTGGTAAAACAGTTCTTGAAGCTGTTAATACTGATTTAGTATGTGACGCTATTAACACAGCTATGAGAGAATTATTCTTACAAATTATTTATGGTAGAACTCAATCTGCTTTCTCTGAAAACGGATTAGATGTTGGTGCTGGCCTTGAAGACTTAGGAAAAGGTTTACGCTCACAAGTTGGTACAATTTACTCAACAAAAGAAAAAGGTCCTCGTTACCTTGAATTAACAGAAGGATATATCACTTCTATTGCTTTAGATGAAAATAGTGAAATTATTGGTTATCAATATTTATCTTTAGGAAAATTCACTGATTTCTTAAAGAAAGGTGATTCACCAGAAGTTGCTCTTGAAAAAGCAAAAGGACAATATGGCAGATATAATGATGGTGTCAAATTCATTGACCCACGTAAGGAATAGGAGGATTATACAATGGCTTTATTTGAAGGTTATGAAAGAAGAATTAACCAAATTAATAAATGCTTAAACGATAATGGTATTGCCTCTATCGAAGAAGCTGAAAAGATTTGTAAAGACAAAGGCTTAGATGTCTATAAAATGGTTAAAGACATTCAAACAATTTGTTTTGAAAATGCTTGCTGGGCTTATACAGTTGGTGCTGCTCTTGCAATTAAAAATAATGCAAAAGATGCTGCTGAAGCTGCAAGATGGATTGGTGTTGGTTTACAATCATTCTGTATTCCAGGATCAGTTGCTGATGATCGTAAAGTAGGTTTAGGACATGGTAATTTAGGTGCTATGTTATTAACTGAAGATACAAAATGTTTCGCTTTCTTAGCAGGACACGAATCATTTGCTGCTGCTGAAGGCGCAATTGGTATTGCTAAAAAAGCTAATAAAGTTCGTAAAGAACCATTAAGAGTTATTTTAAATGGTTTAGGTAAAGATGCTGCTAAAATTATCTCAAGAATTAACGGATTTACTCATGTTGAAACAGAATTTGACTATTTCACAGGTAAAGTAAAAATCGTTAAAGAAACAAAATATGGCAATAATCCTGATAGATTAGCAGTTCGTTGCTATGGCGCTGATGATGTTCGTGAAGGTGTTGCTATTATGCACTTAGAAGGCGTTGATGTTTCTATTACTGGTAACTCAACTAACCCAACTCGTTTCCAACATCCAGTTGCAGGTACATATAAGAAAGAATGCAATGAATTAGGAAAGAAATATTTCTCAGTTGCTTCTGGTGGTGGTACAGGACGTACATTACACCCAGACAATATGGCTGCTGGTCCTGCTTCATATGGTATGACTGATACAATGGGTCGTATGCACTCTGATGCTCAATTTGCTGGCTCTTCATCTGTTCCAGCTCACGTTGAAATGATGGGATTAATCGGTATGGGTAATAACCCAATGGTTGGCGCTACTGTTGCAGTTGCAGTTTCTGTTGCTCAAGCATTAGCAGCTAAATAATTATAATTACTAATTTAATAGTTCTAAAGGAAGTCGATTACGACTTCCTTTTTTGCGTATTATTTTGAAAGTTCTATTCAAGTTAAACTTTATAATGTATAATAGAAAAGAAATCGAATACGTTTATTTATAAATGTAAATTTTTAAGATTGATGGAGTTATCATGAGACTTAATGAGATAAAGCCTGGCCAAACAACTAAAATTATATCAGTTGGTGCTACTGGGTCTTTAAGACAGCATTTTCTTGATATGGGTATTATACCTGGAACAGAATTAAAATTAGAAAAATTAGCCCCAATGGGTGATCCAATGGAATTAAGGATTCATGGATATGAATTAACATTACGTATTGATGATGCTAAACAAATTGAAGTAACGGAACCATATATTAAAAACAATGAAGAAAAAGATAATAAAAAAACGGTTAAAGAAACTCACCCGGGACTTGGTGAATATGGTAAATACCATGATCATACCAATGAACATCCTCTAGATAAAAATGAAAAAATCACTTTCGCGTTAGTTGGTAATCAAAACTGTGGAAAAACTACCTTGTTTAATCAACTAACTGGTATGAATCAGCACGTTGGTAATTTTCCGGGCGTTACTGTTGATCAAAAAAGTGGTGCAATTATAAATCATGAAAATACTTTGGTAACGGATTTGCCGGGAATTTATTCTTTATCACCTTATAGTGATGAAGAGATTGTTTCTAGAAATTTTATTTTGAATGAGCATCCCAAAGGTATAATTAATATTGCTGACGCTACGGCGATTGAAAGAAATTTATACTTAACACTTCAGCTAATGGAACTAAGTATTCCTATGGCTTTAGCGCTTAATATGATGGATGAAATGACCGGAAATGGTGGATATATTGATATAAATAAAATGGAAAAATTATTAGGAATACCAGTTGTTCCTATTTCTGCTAAAAATAATGAAGGTGTTGGTGAATTGGTGGAACATGCCATTCATGTAGCTTATTATCAAGAAAAACCTGCCGTTGTGGATTTTTGTAATAAATCAGATCATGGTGGAGCAGTTCATCGTGCTATTCATGGCATAATGTACTTAATTGAAGATCATGCTAAAAGAGCGAATATTCCTTTAAGATTTGCGGCAACTAAAGTTATAGAAAATGATAAACTAATTATTAATGCTCTAAATTTATCACAAAATGAATTGGAAATGATTGAGCATATTGTTAAACAAATGGAAGACGAACGCGGCTTAGATCGTAGTGCCGCGATTGCGGATATGCGTTATAGTTTCATTCAAAAAGTTTGCGATGAATGTGTTTATAAACCACATGAATCTAAAGAACATATTCGCAGTCAAAAAATTGACAAGATTTTAACTGGAAAATATACAGCAATTCCGATGTTTATTTTGATTTTAGCACTAGTTTTCTTTTTAACATTCAATGTATTTGGTGCGGCTTTACAAAAACTTTTAGATACTGGTATAACAGCATTAAGTGATGTGGTATCTAATGCCTTTATTAAATGGGATGTGGAGCCGGTACTTCAATCTTTAGTAATAGATGGGTTATTTAAAGGTGTTGGTAGTATAGTTTCATTTCTTCCAATTATTGTTGTTCTCTTCTTCTTTTTATCCTTATTAGAGGATAGTGGATACATGGCACGTGTGGCATTTGTTATGGATAAAATGTTACGCAAAATTGGCTTATCTGGTAAGTCAATTGTTCCAATGCTTATTGGATTTGGCTGTACTGTTCCGGGTGTAATGGCAACAAGGACATTGTCTTCTGATCGAGATCGTAAAATGACAGTTATGCTCACACCTTTTATGAGTTGTTCGGCTAAATTACCAATATATAGTTTTTTATCAGTAATATTCTTTAAAAAATGGGCTTGGGTTGTTACGATTGGATTATATGTGTTTGGTATTTTAATAGGTATTTTAGTGGCGTTTTTATCAAAAAAATTTGTATTTAAAGGTGAAGCTATACCATTTGTTATGGAATTACCAAATTACCGCATGCCTGGGATGAAAAATGTTGGACAATTATTATGGGAAAAAGTTAAAGATTTTTTAAAACGTGCTTTTACTGTCATTTTAATTGCTACAATTGCAATATGGTTTTTACAAACATTTGATTTTAAATTAACTATGGTTAGTGATGCTTCTAAAAGCATGCTAGCGGTTATTTCTGGCGCAATTGCAATTATATTTAAACCTTTAGGATTTGGTGATTACCGCGTTGTTACTTCTTTGATTTCTGGTGTACTTGCTAAAGAAGGAGTAGTATCTTCGCTAATTGTCTTATTTGGTAGTGAAACTGCAATTGCAGAAGCTATTAATCCTTATGCAGGATTTTGTTTATTGATTTTTTGCTTACTATATACTCCTTGTGTGGCTGCATTATCTTCTATTCGAAGAGAATTAGGAAGAAAATGGGCTCTAGGCATTGCTTTATTCCAATTGATTATAGCATGGTGTTTCTCGGGAACATTTAGTTTAATATTTCGCTTATTTGGGGTGATGTAGATGAACTTGACTTCTTGGATTGTTTTAGGGATAGTTTTAATAATATTTGGACTTGCTATTTACTTTTATGCTAAAGAAGATAAATGTAGTTGTTCTTGCTCTTCAAAAAATTGTCCAATGTGTAAGAAAAAGAATAAACATTACAAGTGATTTTGTTCATTATTTTTTTAGTGAATAATATACAAAAATTTGTTATGATATATACGTTATTAGAATGAAGGTGTAAATCGTGAAAATTATTGTAATCGGTAATGGTAAAATTGGTCAATCAATAATTAGAAACGTGTCTGAAGAAGGTCATAGCATTACTATTATTGACTGTGACTCACGTGTTGTTAGTCAAATGGTTGATACATATGATGTTATGGGTATCGTTGGTAATGGCGCTAGTGTGGAAATACAAAAAGAAGCCGGTGTTCAAGATGCTGATTTAGTAATTGCAGTAACTTCAAGTGATGAAGTCAATTTATTATCTTGTTTTATTGCACATAAATTAGGAGCTTCTGATACGATAGCTCGTGTTCGTAATCCTCAATACTTAAAACAACTTGATTTTATGAAAGATGACTTAGGTTTATCAATGACTATTAATCCTGATTATGAAGCTGCTAAATTTATTTCACGAAATCTTACTCTTCCTAATGCTTTAAAAGTTGAAGTTTTTGCTAAAGGCAAAATGGAATTAGTAGAACTTCGAGTTGAAGCAGATAGTATTTTAAATGGTTGTAGCTTATTTGAGTTATCTAATAAATATAAATTAAAAGTATTAGTTTGCGCTGTTGAAAGAGATAAAGAAGTTATTATTCCTGTTGGTAACTTTATCTTAAAAGCAAACGATAAAATTCACGTTGCTGCTGCACACCAAGATTTATTAACATTTTTCCAAAAAGCATTTAAAAAGATGGAAAGATTACATAATATTATGATTATTGGCGGGGGACGTATTTCATATTATTTTTGCGAATTAGTAAGTAGAAATAAATATAACATTAAATTAATTGAAAAGAAACCTGATGTATGTCAAAGCTTAAGTGAGAGATTCTCTAAAATTGATATTATTGAAGGCGATGGTACAAATCAAACTGTCCTTGAAGATGAAGGGATCGAGAAAATTGATGCATTTTTAGCTCTTACTGGTATGGATGAACAAAACATTATCGTTTCAATGTTTGCGGGTAAACATAATGCCAAAAAGATTATTACTAAAGTAAATAATTCAACGTTAAATAGTATGATGGAAACAATCGGTATGGCTAGTGTATTTTCTCCTCGTGAAATTATTGCTAATCAAATTATTTCTTATATTCGTGCCAAAGTTAATAATCGTGGTTCTAATATTCAAACACTTTATAAATTAGTTGATCAACGTGTCGAAGCATTAGAATTCGTAGTTAAAAAGAAATCTAAATTAATTGATAGACCACTTAAAAATTTAAAAATGAAGAAAAATATTTTAATCGCTGGTATAATTCGTGATAATGAAGTTATTATTCCTAATGGTAATTCAGAAATCCATTTAGGCGATAGTGTCATTGTTATTACTACTGACCCATATTTAGAAGATTTAGTAGAAATTTTAGGATAATTATTATGAATTACAAGAATATTTTAAATATTATCGGAAAGGTTCTTCAGATAGAAGCTATATTGTTACTTCTTCCCTTATTAGTTGGTGTAATTTATAAAGAACCATGGAATACAACATTATTTGCTTTCTTTATTACGGCATTAGGCTCATTTATTGTTGGAGTATTATTAAATATTCCTAAGCCAAAAAGTAAAAAAATATTACCGCGAGCATCATTTATTATTGTTGCATTATCGTGGATTATTGTAGCAGTGGTTGGAGCATTACCACTAGTAATAAGTAAAGAAATACCAAATTTCTTTGATGCGTTTTTTGAAATGTCTTCGGGTTTTACAACAACAGGTGCATCAATTTGCACAGACGTTGAGGCTTTATCACATAGTATATTATTTTGGCGTTCGTTCTCCCATTGGATTGGTGGAATGGGTGTTATTGTCTTTATTTTAGCAGTTCTTCCTGACGATAAAGAAGGATCAAACATGCATATTCTTCGCGCTGAATCACCAGGACCATCAGTTGGTAAATTAGTATCTAAAGTTTCTGCCACCGCGAGAATTTTATATCTAATATATATGGGATTAACAATAATTGAATTCTTATTCTTATTTTTTGGCCCAGATAAAAAAATGGACTTATTTAATAGTATTTGTATAACATTAGGCACTGCTGGTACAGGAGGATTCTCAGTCTTAAATAGCGGATGTGCTGCTTATAGCAGTTATTCTCAATATGTAATTTCAGTATTTATGATTTTATTTGGTATCAATTTCACATTGTTCTATTTGTTATTAATTGGTAAATTTAAATCAGTTTGGAAAAATGAAGAATTACGTACTTATATTGTATTAGTTTTAGGTTCAACATTCTTTATCGCAATTACTTTGTTTGTTAAGAAAATACCAGAATATAGTAATTTTGAAGAATGTTTCCGCCATTCATTATTCCAAGTGGCTTCAATTGTATCAACTACTGGATATGCCACAACAGATTATTCGTTATATTGGCCACCAGTGTGTTTAATGGTAATTATTCTTCTTATGCTTACTGGACCATGTGCTGGTTCTACAGGCGGAGGAATAAAATTATCAAGAATTAATTTATTATTTAAATCAATAGTACAAAAAGTGCGTACTATGATTAATCCACGTAAAGTTGAATTAATCAAAGATAGTGGACAAATCGTTGAGGATGAAGTAGTTAAAGGTGCAGAAAGCTTTATTATTGTTTATGTAGCTTTACTATTCTTTGTAACATTTGTTATTTCTTTTGATGGATTTGATTTAGTAACTAACTTTACTGCTACTTTGAGTTGTATATCTAACATTGGACCTGGTCTTAATGTTGTTGGCCCAATTGGTAGTTTTGCAGGATTTTCAAATTTTTCAAAATTTATTCTTTCTTTAACAATGATCACAGGTCGTCTAGAATTATTCCCAATGATTGCATTATTTGTGCCAAGAACTTGGAAGACAAAATAAAAAGAAAGAGATTAGTTAACGTTGCTTGAAACAATAGAAAAATAAAGATTTTAATTATATAATGTTTAAGACTTTTTTAAATAAATATAATTCTTTTATTATTATTGTAAGATACAACAGCAATTTTATTCTTTACAGCGAATAATATTTGATTTCATAATAAAAAAAGAAATCAAAAAAGCGAAAGTTTGATAAACATAACGCACTTTCGCTTTATGTTTTATTTTATTCAATTGTTTGTTTTTCTCTTTGCTGGAATTTGTCAATACTTACATTCATAAAAGTAATTATATAGCTTGCTGATGTATTAATATTTATAGAAATATTTATATATGTTAACTATTTTGATTTTCTATATGATACAATATATTTTATACAAAGGAGAATTATTGTGAGTACAAGAAGTATTATATCTATTTCGGCAATAAAAAGAATAGCTTCTGCATCTAATAGAATAAAAAGGGAAAAATATAATAATGAGCTTTTGATGGCTCAGGGCAATGAAAAAGAAATGCCACCTCAATTTAGTTTAAGCAAAGTTGATTTTAATATCACATCTAGAATAGCCAGAATTGAGATTTTACAATCTCAAGAATATAGAACTATCCAAAAATATATAACACGAAATTATGAAAAGTATCCTATTTATTCTGAATGGAAAGTCAAAGAAAAAACATTGAAGAAAACTTTAAAATTAACAAATTCAGAACTAGAATCACTTAATAATAATGAGGACGACTTAATAAGAATGTTCGCAGAAGACATTATTATTGAGTTAAATAATGAAGAATTAATCCCTTCTTGGTTTATAAAATTATATTTAAAAAGAGAATTAGATTCTGATTTGAAAATTATAAAAAAAGAATTAAATTCATTTGTTCACAATCAAAAAAAGGAAATTATTACGCAAGAAACAAATATTGATATTTATAATAATGAAATTATAAAATGTACTACAACATTAAATAAACAACTAAAAAGAAAAAACAAGTTAGAATCTAAATTAACAAAACTTTCAAATGCAAAGCCTAGTATTATAAAGTCTTTGATATCTTTTGGAATATTCAATTATTTAATTTCTAATAAAAGAAAAAATCAACTAGAATTAAAATTAGCTGCTTTTAATAATGTTATATGTGAATTAAATAAAAACATTTTAGACAATAACAACAAAATTAATAAAAGCAACAAAAATATTGACGATTATAATTTAAAAATTAATAAAAAAGAGAAAGAATTTGGGAACAAAAAAGAATTACGATTAAACGAGTATAACAAGAAATTATTAGAAGTAAAACCATTATCAAGCGCAGCTTCTAATGATGGAAGTTTTATAATGTTAAAACTTTTTAGCGGCCTAGAATATGAAAAAATAATTGGCGTTTATGTTATTCATAATAAAGAGAAAGATAAATACTATGTTGGTCAATCAAAAGATGTAATGAAAAGAATAAGACAACACTTTAATGGAACCATTCCTAAAAATTCAATATTTGCCGAGGATTATTATACTTCACAAATGAAAGATAGAGATAATATATTTGAGCTAAAAATAATTAGATGTGAAACTAAAGATGAATTAGATAGTTTAGAAAAGAAACTTATTTATGAATATGATTCATGGAATAATGGCTATAATAGGACTAGTGGTAATATTTAATAAGAAGGGCTTTGAACTCTTCTTTTATTTTGGCCAAGTGCGCCAAGGTTTTGCCTTAGCGCCTTCGCTTTCTTTGGCCACAATTTTTCCTTTATCATCAACATAAACTGTAGAATTAAACCACTCACTATCTTTAAGTTTAGTAGTATTGTTTGTACACGCTACAGCGACATCAGTCCCATTTGAAGAGACAACGATGTTACCATTAAGAGGCTTTTCTCCTTCTTCACTATATAAAGAAGTAGCGTAGACTTGATCGGTGTATTTGGCTATACGATTGATGTAATCTTGTGTTGGAAAAGTGTTTTTATAATTAATAGTGTATTCCGGGTTTCCAGCTGAGCACGATGCAACGCTAATACGTGGGTTAATAAGACTTAAAAAATCATCGTTGGACGAAGTTTTAGAACCATGATGAGCGGCTTTATATAATTCAACATTAGGAAAACTTTCTTTATAATGTTCGACGAATTTTGCCTCGCCTTCTTTTTCTAAATCGCCTGTAAATAAGAAATATTGTTCTTTGTATTTAAATCTTGTGATAACTGAATAATTATTTTCATTATCAGTTGTGTTTTCAAAATAATAATAGTTCCATAATGTTTCAAACGATATGTCATCTGTTAAATTATATGTCTTAGAGGCGCCATTCTCCTCGTTATAACATTCTTTAGCAGTATAGTGTTTTGCGCCTTTAGAAACAGCCTCGTCACGAGCTATAAGATAGTTCTTATACACATTAGTGGCTTTAGTTGTATAAGAAGCATCGATAATAGTTCCGACTTCATATTGATAGAAAATGCCTGGTTTTGCTTTTGAGCCATAAAATCCTTCAATGTGATCAGAATCTCCATGCGTTACAATAACATATTCAAGTTTATTATCTTTTATATAAGGATTCATATAGTTTGTTATAGTTGTTGTATCACTTACACCTGCATCAATTAAAATATCAGTTTCACCGGCTTTGATATAAATAGCATCACCATTTTTATTATTTCCTAATTGCATAAAGTGAAATTGTAAATCATCATAAGTAATACCTGTAACTGCTTGTGGTTTTTGATTTGATGGATTATCATTATTGAAATAACGATAACCTATATACGCAATTGCGCTCGATATAAGGAATACTATTAAAGAAATGATAAATTTTTTAAATTTATTTTTAGCTTTTCGCTTTGTCTTTTTAATTTCTTTATTGACTCTCGTTTCTAAAGAAGAAGTTTTATCAATTACTTTACCACCACTTTTTTTAACAAGTTCTTGAGCATATTTAAGTGCATCACTTTTCTTATCAAATGTTTTAGTTGCACGGTTACTTCCTTCTTTTTTTACTCCGAATTTTTTATTGCTTGTTACATATACTATATAATTCATTAACTTACCTCTACTAGTCTATTTATTAGATAATTTTTCGATTATCTCTTTACGCTTAATAATTCCAATGAAGAAACCTCGATCATCTTCAATAGGAACAAAACTTTGCTCTAATGATAAGGTTACTAGTTCATCAAAAGTACAATTTATATTTAAGATATGATAGCTACGATGTAAGTGAATATCTTTAATCGTTAAACTTTCATATTCTTTAATATTAAATATATCTTTATTAGTAATGAGTTCTAGTAAATCGCCTTCAGAAAGTGTACCAAAGAAATGACCTTCATTATCAAGAATAGGAACTGTCGCGTAGCGATGGTATTTAAATTTTTCTAAAGCTTGCCTTAAAGTTGTGGAAGTTAATAAATATTGACACTTACTTTTAGGAACGATTAATTGTAGTAGATTCATAACTTTGTCCTCCTAGTTTTTGTGATATAAGAAACAGTTTTTTTCATGAGAATTAATTATGCCAATTGCTTGCAAATATGAATAAATAATAGTGCTACCAACAAATTTCATACCTCTAGATATTAAATCAAGAGATATTTTATCTGATAATTCATTAGTGGTTAAACCAATTTCAAAATATGTAATGCCACTAGTGAATGTACATAAATATTGATAAAAAGATCCAAATTCATTTTGTATTTGCTTAAATATTTTGGCGTTTTCAATGCTCGCTATTATTTTTCTTTTGTTTCTAACAATACTTTTATTATTAATTAATTCATTAATTTTTACTTGGTCATAATTTATAATTTTATTAATATCAAAATTATCATAAGCTTTTTTAAATGAGTCTCTTTTATTTAAGATACATTCCCAAGATAGACCGGCTTGAAATGATTCTAAAATAAGCATTTCTAATAAATATCTTTCATCAGTATTTAATAATCCCCATTCCTTATCATGATAAGTTACATATATAGGATTATTTAGATTACACCATTTACATCTATTCATAATAATTATTTCCTTGGCATTACAAAAGCACTTGTATCAATGCCTTCTATTTCTAATAGTTTGATTTTATTAAGAATTCCTCCGCCATAACCAGTTACATTGTTATTAGCGCCCATTATGCGGTGGCAAGGAATAATAATACATATTTGATTAGCTCCGACAGCGTGACCAACAGCTTGAGCAGACATTTTTTTGATGCCTCGTGCATTAGCAATTTCTTTAGCAATATCATTATAAGTAATAGTTTTGCCATATGGGATTTTAAGCATTATTTCATTGACACTTTTTTGAAACTCGGTAGTTTTAACTTTGTATTTTGGTGTAAAACTAGGATTTGTGCCACTAAAATAAATATCTAGCCACTTTTTTGTTTCATCAAAAATTGATAAATCGTTATATTCATTATTTATCATATGCTTGTTACTATCTTTTGAGTTATCAAACCATAAACCAGTAAGATATTCTCCATCGCTTTCTAACTTTATAATTCCTAATGGAGATAGATATTCATTAAAAAAATCGCTCATAAAATCACCACCATTATTTTAACAAATTGGCGGCTATTTTGATATAAAAAATGTGACAATTTATGATTATTTTAATTTAAATCTAAATTGTTTTGCTTTTGCTTTTTAACTTCTTCTTCGCGCTTTTTAAATACACGTGGGAAAGTAGTAAAAATAACGATAGTAGTAATTATTCCCGCAACAAAGTCAGCGATACCTTCAGACATATATACACCTTTAAAACCAATTGTATGCGTTAAAATAATGCATAGAGGAATAAGTATAATAACTTTTCTTAAAACCGCCAAAACAAGAGCGGATTTTGCTTGTCCTAAAGCTACATTAATATTTTGTAATGTCATTTGTACGAAAAACATAATAGAACCCATTAAAAATAATGGTGTGTATTTTATCACAATGTTACTTACTTCTTCACTAGCGGAGAATATTAAAGCATATATTTTTGGAAACGCTAATGACAATGACCACACAACAACGGCATAACAAAAAGCAATTATTGTTACATCTTTAATGCCTTCTTTTAATCTTTTGGCATTACCTGCTCCATAATTATAGCTTACAAATGGCTGCATACCATAACCAAGACCGTTTAATGGTAATGAGATTAATTGCAATGCACTTAACATAATTGTAAGAGCAGCAGTATAATTAGCGTCGTCATTAGTGGCCCACTTTAAATTATTATTAAAGACAATTTGAATAGCGCATTCAGTAATAGTCATAATAAATGGTGATAACCCTAATGATAATATTTTTAAAATGCGTCTTTTATCAAATTGAAAATGTTTTAAATTTATGCGAAATATACTTTTTTTAGAGTGTAGATAAATAATAATCCAAACAAATGAAATAAACTGTGATATAACTGTGGCTAAACTTGCTCCATCAACACCCATTTTAAAAACAAATATAAATAATGGATCTAAAGCGATATTAATGATTGCACCAATTAATATGGATAGCATGGCAATAAGTGATTTACCTTGTGCGGTAATAAATGGATTAAGTCCTTGCGCTAATAAGACAAACACTGAGCCTAGTCCATATATTTTTAAATAACTAGTGGCGTATTTAACTGCGCTAGTAGGACAGCCAAATAGTTCCACAATATTTTGAGCAAATATATAAACAATAACACTTATAATTATTCCTAATATAAAGAGCAAGACGAATGAAGTATTAAAAATTTTATTTGCCTCTTCTTTATCATTTTCTCCTAATTTCATTGTGGCAAGTGGAGAACCACCTAGGCCTATTAAATTAGCAAAAGCTTGAATAATAATCGTCAAAGGAAGTACTATTCCAAGTGCTGCAAGAGCGTCCATTCCTGTTACTTCAATATTTGAAACATAAATACGATCTACAATGTTATATAAAAAAGTAATAAGTTGCGCAATAACTGCAGGAATGGTTAATTTAAATACTAATGGCAATATCTTTCCACTTTTTAATTCTTCTGTCGAATTGTTCATATACTTCACCTACATCATTTAAGCAATTTTTTTAAATAATATTGTTTGTTCTTTCATATTAATTTTTATGACTTCATAACCAAAAGCCAGAAGTTCTTTTTTGTATTTTAAAAATGAGTGATCAATATTAAAGCCTAGGATATCTTTGATTTGTTTATATGTTAATTTGAACTCATTTACTTCTTTGTTTGGAAAATTAGATGAGATATACTCCCAAAGTTTTTCATATTTACTCATAGTTTAACCCCCTAACTATTGATTTTAAAATAAAAAGTTCGGTTCACATTAGGAATCGAACTAACAATTCGTATGGCAGGGGCGGCAGGAATCGAACCCGCAATAACGGTTTTGGAGACCGTTGCTATACCATTTAACTACGCCCCTAATGACTCGAGTCTAGAGACTACGAGCGACTTTGTTAACTAAGCCCATATCGACTTTGCCAGCAAAGTTTGCTTTGAAGTGTTTCATAATAGAAGGAATTGATTTGTCTTCTAATTTTCCAATTTCTTCTTTTATTTCATCTTCTGATAACATCTTAGGTAAATAAGCCTTAAGAGTGTTTTCTTGCACTTCGATTGCGCTAACACGATCTGGACGATTTACTTTGATAAATCCATCTTTTTCGTCTTGTAATTCTTTAAGAGTTTTAGAAATAATTGCCACTAAATCAGCGTCAGAAATTTCTTTTCCTTGAGCCTTTAATTCAATGCTCATAAGATTATATTTATTAATTACTACAGATAATGCGGCACGTGATTCTTTATCTTTTGCTTTTAAAGCTTCCATGCTTGCTTTTTTCAATTCATTAATTAACATAACGCTCACCTCTTAAACGCATATATAATGATAACACATTTTAATCGTTTTTCAAGAAAAATTATTAATAGTCCGTAATAAAAGTAGTTTTATGCATCAAAACTGCTTATATAATACTCTAATAATTCATCATATTCTTTTTCTAATTGTTTTTGTTTTGTTTCTAATTCTTGCATTTTTTTAGAGTCCATATAGTTTTCTTCTAAAAATTGCGCATCTTTTAGCTCTTGGATTTTTCCTTCTAAGATTTCTAATCTTTCTTCGCATTTTAATTTAGATAGTCCAGAACTTTTAGCTTTAGTGATTACTTTCTTTTCTTTTTTTTCTTTGACTTCATTAGAGAAAAACAAATCTTTTAAATCTTCTTTTAAAGAAGCGTAATTGCCTTCTTCTAAATATGTCTTGTGATTACTGATATAAAGTATTCTATTAGCTAAAGTATCAACGAAGTAACGGTCATGAGATACTAATATAATCGCTCCGCCGTAACTTTCTAAAGCATTAATTAAAGCTTCTTTAGCAATTAAATCAAGGTGGTTTGTTGGTTCATCTAATAGTAATAAATCGTAATTATTTAAAACTAATTTTGCTAATATGAGACGCATTTTTTCTCCACCGGACAACACTTTAACTACTTTAAAAACATCATCATCATGGAAGCCAAATTTTCCTAAGTGGTTACGAATTTCTTTTTCTAACATATTTTCAAAAGAATTTTGAATATATTCAATAAGTGTATAGGAACAATCATCTAAACTGAAATCATTTTGTGCCAAATAGCCAATATTTAATGGCCTTAAAAAATCAATAGAGCCACTTAATAATCTAATTTGATGCATAATAGTTTTTAAGATAGTGGTTTTGCCACATCCGTTATCTCCCATAATAGCTAAATGGTCATCACTAAAAAGAGTTAAATTAACTTCATCAAATAAAGGCTTATCATAACCAAAAAGGCAATTAGCAAATAACATAATTTTTTTGCCTTTTAAACTATCTCCTTGAAAAGAAATTTTTAAACTAGTTTTTGCTTCATAAGGCTTATCAATTATTTTCATGTGTTCCAGTTTCTTTTCGCGATCTTTAGCACGTGCTACAAAACGAGGCTTAGGTTTAAAATATTCAATAAATCTTTTAAGTTTTTCGATTTCTTTTTGTTGTGAATTGTAGTTTTTAAGTTGAAGTTCGTATCTTAATTTTTTTTCATTTAAATATTGATCGTAATTGCCTTTATAAATATTTAATTCTTTATTTTCTATTTCAAAAATTCTATTAGCTAAACTATTAATGAAATATCGGTCGTGAGATACAAATAAAATAGTTCCAGGATAACTTTTCAAATAATCTTCTAACCAGTCAATTGTGGATATATCTAAGTGGTTAGTAGGTTCATCAAGTATTAATAAATCTGGTTTTATAAGTAACAATTTAGCAAAAGCCATTTTGGTTCTTTCGCCGCCAGAAAAAGATGATATTTTACGATTGAAATCTTCTTTTTTAAATCCAAATTTTAACAAAATCATTTCAATCAAATAATGGTAGTCATACCCACCATTTGCTTCAAAATAATTTAGTTTTTTCGCATATTCATTGTGAAGATCTTCGTTATTTGGCTCTAAAGCCATTTTATTGGCTAACAATTCTAATTCTTTTTCTCTTTTTATTTGATCTTTAAAGACATCAATAGCTTCATCATAAAGAGTGTTATTTGCATCGTTAATTACTTTTTGTGATAAATAACCCACTACAATGTTTTTAGGTGTTGATATTTCTCCTGGTTGCTCATTGGCTGGATTAGCAGATATTGACTCTTCACCAATTATTATTTTAATTAGTGTTGATTTTCCACATCCATTAGGTCCAACAATAGCAACACGTTCTTTTTCATTCACACTAAAATTAAGACCTTTGAAAATAAGTTCTGAGCCAAAATATTTAGTGATATTGCTTCCTTGTATAACAGCCATAATTATAAATGAAAACGTTTCTTAAATTCTTCAGTAGTATCTTTAAAATGGAAAACAAACATAGCAATAAGAATAATAATGCCGGTTCCTAAGGCTGCGAGTGCCATCCATTTAACGTAAAAGAATAATCCTAATTGATAAAATAAGAAATATAACCCTTCTAAAATTGATAAGAATAATAAATACATAATTGAGTCACAATAAAACTCGTTTTTAATTGTTGCTAAAACAAACATACCTATAGAAGTAGCCATTAGTAATGATGGCAAAGCGTAATTTAATGACCACATAGCTTCTCGGTTAACACGAGATACTAAGCAAACACATAATTCCACTAAGATAACCATTGCCATAGTGGATAATGATTCAGAGAATATTTTTGTAGGAATATTTCCGCGATATAAAATCACGTAGCGGACAGAAAGCCAAATGTATGGCACACCAATAGCAACGAGGACACACCAATATAATGGGTTTTCACTATTGATGGTATAAATATTTACAATAATGGAAGCGATGATTGCTACAATGGAGACAAAAAGAAGTATTTTTGTTACCAAAGACATTTTTTCTTTGATTTTTTTCTTTGGATAAGGTTGATAATTCATTGGCTTATTATCATCCTCAAGTATTTTGTAACATAATGGACATTTTTTTCTTTCGTTATTAATAGCAACATGACAATGTGGACAATATTTCATATTATTCCACCTCCAAATCATTAGTCTCTACAGTTACTTTTATACCAAGATTAGCCATATTTGAAGCTATTTGTTGGATAACATCACGATCAACAAATTTGCTAGCATACGAGAATACAAAAATATTATTAACTGATACAGCGCCCATATTTACTGGAGATAATTTGCTTACTCCAATCATAAATTCAAATCTTTCAATAAATGGAGCCATATCTTCAGGTATTGTTAATTTTCCCAAATTAGAAAAACTAACGGTGTTTGAATCTTGGCCATGCATTTTATAAGCAATACGCATGATAAAATTTTTGATAGGTAATGGTAATATTTTGACTAAGAAGTTCTTTTCAATATTAACATTAGACACAAGTTGACGCATAAGTAAGTCACGATTTACTTTACTTAGTGTGTCTTTAACATAACCAACGACATCTTCGAATGTTAACGATTTATTTCTAAATTCACCAGTTGTACGTGTATAAAGCATAAAATTACGCATAGAATGTGAATTAAAATATTTACGTGCGTTTATTGGTAAAAATAATCTTAAATTATGTTTAGGTGTCTTTTTATCTTTAAAATAAACATTGTAAAGAGAAAAAAGAATTACTGCGCCCATTAATCCAGTAATAGTAGCGTCATATTTATGCGCGACTTGTTTTAAATTATCGACATCGGCAATTAATTGAACTAAACCAGTCCAATTATCTTTATAGTGTTTGCCTTTTATTTGAAAAGCTCTTGGTTCTTTATCTGGTGCTTTTACTTTGGCTTCATAATTTTCATTAAAATCATCCAATGTTTCTGCGGACAACTTTTCTACTTCATCCGTTTGTACGCTGCCATCATTTTTAATATCTTTACCAGTGTGAATTAAATAATAGTAAACAATAGTTTTTAAAAATTCACTAGCGCCAGTTCCATCAGTTAGGGCATGGAACATTTCAAGAGAAATGCGTCTACCAAAATAAGAAACTGTAAACATAAATCCATTGTGTGTATGGATATGAACGGAATTAAATAAATATGGATCTTCTTCTTCGATTATTGGTGTGTTGTAATTATGTTCTAAATAATACCAAAAAGCTCCACGTTTTAATTTTACGCATAATGATGGAAATCTTTTCAAAGCATCAATAGTTGCCTTTTTTAAAATATCAGGGTCAATATCTTCTTTTAGCAAAGCAGATAGGCGATAACTATTGGTATCACTACGTTTATAGACAGCAGGGAAAATCTTTGCTGCATTATCTAATGTGTACCATTCATTTGCCATAAGAATCAACCTCTTTTCAAAACGTATGAATATTATACCACATTATCAATAAATCACAATGAAAAAAAAGACCTATAAGGTCTTTCGTTGTTAAATATCTAATTGTAATTTAATACGAACAAAATCAACTATTTTGTCGCGATCAATTTTATAAGCAAGCGCTAGTTCGTCAAAAAGCATTTTATGAGCTTTATCAAACATTACACTATCGGTAAGACAAAACTTTGCATTAGTGTTTAATTTGGCTTTTTTAAGTAAATACAATTTGTAACACATATACGCTATTTCTTTTAAATTACCGGATGATAATTTTTTATGAAATAAGTCTCGACGTTCTTTGGTGTCATCAATAATAGTACTATCAATACTATTCATATAAGTGACTAAGTCATCAGCTTGATCTTTAGTTAGAACTTCACGCAAAAATTCTTTTTCTTTACTGACTGGAACAAAAATCGACATACTTTCATCAAAACTTGGTACTAATTTATAATAGTCATTGCCGCCAATTTGTAAAATTTCTTTAATCGTGCAAATGCCATGAGCTTTGTGAACCATTATTTTGCCAACTTCTAGCATCATAAAACCCCCTTTGATACTTTTATTTTATCAAAAAGTTTTAAAAAAAGTAAGCAGAAAAAATGGTAAAAATTTATATTTTAAGTTTTTTAAATAAAAAAATTTATATAAATGTCAAAAAATGTTCGACAAATTTTAGCAAAAAATATTAATTTATATAATAAATTAGGACAAAAAAAGAAATTAGCCACTAATTTTTTAATATATTTTTGAAAATGCTCTAATATTTTGCTTTTTTGTGCAACAAAAATGATTATAACTAAAAAGTAAAATGATAGTGCTTTCACAAACTGTTAAAATTAGTTTGCTGCATTTGCTTGATTGCATTTTATAGCGTCAATAGCTAAGACAATCATCAAAACGCGTAAAGCATCATTACTATTTTTAATATTTAAAACATAAGTATCTGTAAAATTGAGTAATTGTTTGCTAATATATGCAATTACTTGGTTGTTAGAATTAACAATACTATAATCCCACTCCCAAATATCTCCGGTAACTGTCCAATCTGAACAAGTTAAAGAAAATTTTGGTTTAAACCAAGAAAATTCTTTGATAATTTCACCTACTTCATTACCATTTTCAAACATAGTAAAGTGAGGAAGAAATCTAAATATTTGTTCCTTTAGTGTTCCAATATGCACATTATTTTGATTATAAATGTAGAATAAATGTCCCCAAGAGAGTTGCCCTTGAACATGAAAAAATACATTACCTGCTTCATCAAAAATATTGTAGGAATCAAACCAAGAGAAAAACTTTTGTTTAAATAATAATTTCATATTTTTATTTTAAATAGTTTAATACTTCGTTTGTATCGACCACTCTACTATCGTAGCAGCGAGAAAAATAGTCTAATCCATCTTCTTGCTTACCAATTAAGAATGTGGCACAAGCATCAGCAGGAACAATTGTTTTATAGTTGAGAAAATAAGCACCAGCAAGTGTTTGAAGCACACATATATTTGTATCTGCTCCAAAGGCAATTAAAGTGTCTACACCCAATTCTCTTAATAACAAATCTAAATCTGTTTGAAAAAATCCGTTGTAGCGGCGTTTTGGAATAATAAAATCTTTCTTGGTAACATTGAAAATATCAAGTGGTTTTGCAGCCTCGCTATCTTTAATGCCATGTTCTCCCCATAATTCAAGTTCTTTATCCACTCCAGGAATGTGGGCATCACAAGAAAAGATAATCGGAATGTTTTTTTCTCTAGCTTTGCTAATGATTTTATTGGCATTTTTAACTGCTTCATCTAATACAGGAATATTACCTTGTGGTCCACCTAATAAATCAATTACTAGAATTGCACACTTCTTTAAATCAACTTCTTTGCTTGTTTGCCATTTGGTATTTTGGTGCTTTGGTATATACATAATGATTCGCTCCTTAGTGGTTATATATAACATAGATATTTTACATTAAAAGTGTCGAAAAGTTAATAAAAGGTTATAAATAGGCACACATTAAATATTGAAATTTATAAATTGGTTCTGTTATACATTGACTCTTGTATTTTTATAAATCGTAGCACACAAATAAAAATAACAAACAAAAAAGTTTGATTTTATCGAAATTTTTAATAAATGTGTCTTTCCTGCAAAGGTCACCAAAACCATGATTCTTTTCATT
>ERZ808292.143-NODE-143-length-20978-cov-5.996607_pt1 | contig 20978 bp, 23 predicted proteins | sample MGYA00521275_ERZ808292 | MGnify/ENA primary metagenome ERZ808292 (study PRJEB31516, sample SAMN03275613) | gut metagenome | biome: mammalia-associated habitat; material: feces | host: Papio cynocephalus | place: Kenya | collected 2012-07-26 ... | reverse complement strand
TTAGCATAAGCTGCTTCGAATGTAGTCTCTTTTGTGGTCTTGAAGTTCGGAAATTTCCCATGCCACATTGAATTACCAGTCCAAGCATGTGTACCTTTATAGCACCCAAGTGCATAAGAAACGCAACACAAGCAATTATTTTCATCTTCATCTACACTTGTGCTCCAACCAATTGATGCTGGCCAGAGAGAGTCTATAACATAATTTGTGGACGACATAAGATTTCCGCAAGGTGTATTGTGATCTCTCCAAATAGTCATCAGCACTTCTTGATTTGTGATTGGTTCCCAATACTCTTTATTATTAAACCATCGTGTGCTGAAAGCCATTGCATTACCTATAGTAATTATAGATGTTATCTCAACTGCATAATAGTTTATGCTATTTTTCACTAGACACTTGCCCATTTCATTATTAAATGGATGCTCGTTTATACATCCCTTCTTACAAATAAAATACACAGGTCGAAGATCTTTCCCTTGTAACTTATCAAATCCTCTAGACTTAAATGACCAAGCGGTATTTGTGCCATTATAATCTATATCTGCGAAGAAAATACCATCCATAAAGCACATTACTATATCGCCTTCGTCATATCTCTTTGTTGGTCGCCAAATCATATCATTTAGTGGAGTCATTACTTTACCCTTCCTTATCCATAAATTTACATCCAAAAATGGTGGTGTAGTGAAATTGTCCGTAAAATCTATCATACTACTAAATCTTAAAGATTGATATTCATTAAATAGATTTTCAAGATCATTATCATATACCATATTTTCTGGATCTGTTTTTGCTTGAGTTAACATCTGTTGCAATTTAACTTCTATTTGTGTTAGTAGTTGCTTAGATCTATTTCGCTCTTCAGTTACATCAAATCTAGATGATGATACTGGTTCATTTAGTGAATTCATTGTAGTAGTATATTTTTCTAATTCTGCTTCAATGCCACTAATCAATTCTGGCAATTTCTCAGCATCTGCTTTATATGCTTCGAATAATGTCTTAAGCCCGTCCATTTATTGTCTCCACACCAGTATTATCATTTAACCATTTACTATCAATTAAATGTTGTTGTCCAATTATTGCACCATCATTATATTCTAATTTTACCCACTCTGTGCCAGGCCATAATTCATTTGGATCTTTAGTGCCGTGTGGCTGTATATAACATGCGGCTACAGGATATGGGCATTCATTATTACCGTATTCTCCTTGTCCTGCTTTTAATTTTTGTAGCCACGTATCTATAATGTCTTTAATTGATTGTGGTAATTTTACAAGTTCCTTCATTTGTGCTAATGTAACTATTTGATCATCATCAACTGCAACTACACCTTCTGGTGATTTATAGAATGTTTTTACACCAACTATCTCTTCATTACCATCTACCGTAACAGCATTAGGTATCTCTTCAATTTTTAGAGATTTTAAATCATTCTTGTTAATCGGGTGTAATTCATTAGTTGCTACCATTGTCTTAGTATTCAACCCTTCCAAGATAGCTGTTGTTGTTAGAGCCTGTGCACTCTGCTGGGTTAAATACTCAGTGTTATTAAATGGATTTATATCACTTGGTGTAAAATTACAATATTTTATATCTGCGTTCATATCTCTATAAAAATGAAATATTTTATCTAAATTAGATTTAAAATTTACGAAGCGACATTTAATACTTACACCATCTGCTACATCAAAAATCAATTTATTTATTTTTAAGATGCTGTTAATTTCAATTGTAGAATTATTACCTATTATGTCAATATTCTTTGATATTGGGATTATATTAGTTTTGAGCAAATCAATTCTATATTTACCATTTAATTCTATTGAGCCAAATAATAAAGCAGTTATGAATGCATCTGCATCATCATTTATCCCATCCCCTTTTGCACCAAACCATTCTGGTCTTACATACTCTGTATATATACGAACCCAAATATAATCACCATTAGAAATATGAGTCCCAATGTTATGAGTATTTCCATTACCCACTCTTTTATAAATTCCTTCACCTAAATCACCTTCTTTATAATATCCTGTAAAATATAATTCTTTTAAAGTGCCATCAATTGAATTAAAATCGCATGTACTAAGTAATCCCATATTTACTTGCTGAGGTATTTTATGATAAAATTTCTTTGTAATACCATTTCTTGTTTGTTCTAAATGTCCATACCCCACTTCTAAGTCTTCATAACCTAGTAGAGATTTCTTAGCGACTATATTGAGTATTTTCATGTCAATACCACACTAATTGGATGATTCAAAGTATAAGTTGTGCCACTATGTGTCTTACCATCTGCAACTACTGATGTATCCACCGTATCAATATTTTTATCTTCTACGGTAACATCTTTAAAACACAATTTCTTTGTAGGATAATTACCTAATGTAAAGAATGTTTGCATTGTAGCACATTTTGGTGTTGATATGCCGAGTGTTGCAAGTTTATTTACAGATGCTGTAAAGATTGAAAGCAAATCTACTTTTTCACTTTCTGATTCTATTCTAACTTTATTGAATGGTCCATATAAAGCTAATTCAGTAGCATTACCAACTATTACATTACCGTAGTAGCTAATGCTATGTTTACATTCTGTAATATTAGTGCCAGTTGGCACAGCTACCAATTGTAATACTGTGCTATATGAATTAGTGAGCACAAATGTATTATCTACGAATTCAAAGTGCATTGGTGATGTAACTTTAAACCATTCATCATTTACCACACCGTTTGATGCACCATTACCGAATGCTATGTTCTGCTGTTCAGTAATCAAAAAGATCAAAGTGCAGTTAATAAAAGATATTTCACCACCATTCATTTGTTTTGGTGTGATTTTATCATAACAAGAGATAATACAATTATTGAATCTATGTGTGCTACCACCAAGTTGAATATTACCTGCTATTTGTGAATTGTGCACTGACATACCAATGACTGCATCTTCACAATATATAGCATAATCATTTAATGATGCATTAGCAGTTGCAATTATACATTCAAAAATACCTATTTGGTTAATGCAACGAATATCATTACCAAGATGTATTGATCTCAATTGCCCAAATATATTAGATGATTTAATGATTGTGTTATCAGAATCTATTACTTTTAATGCTGTGGCATTTGTGCCATATATTCTAATATCACAAGCATTCATTTGAGTATTATAGCAATTTTTAAATTCTATACCTGTTGTAACATTTTTACTTTGGATCATCACATTATCTAGTTTCACATTTCTGCAATATTCAAATGAAACCACAGTATCTAAATCTGTAGATGATTCTTGAACTATTTTCAAGTTACTAATCTCTATAATTATATCATCTACTTTTGCAATTGTTGGTGATTGAATAGTAGATTTTGCTGCTTGAGTTAATGTAATAGTAGTGCCATTCACTACAGCTACATTTGATAAAAATGAAGCCATTTTACTTGTGCTATATGCAGAGCAAGGATTTGTGCCTTTAATACAAAGCACATCACCAACTTTAAAATTGTTAGTGCCTGATGTTTGAAATGTAGATTGTCCTAATGCAATGCTCTCTTCCATAGCGCCTAATGGATTTTGTATACTGCCAATGAACATTGCTTTAACATTTTCACCAAAAACTAGTGTTGCATTATTACCATTGATCCTTATAGATTTATTTATTGTTAAGGGACGGCTAATATTATAAGTGCCTTCATTTAAATCTAAAAATGAATGTTGTAGCAAATATGAACCAATCGCTGCAGTATCATCAGTTACACCATCACCTTTTACTCCATACCAATAAAGTGATGGGTTACCATCATATTGTCTTACCCATCCATTGAAATATATACCACCATCTGAAATACCTTGCTGCTCTTCATCATAAAAGAACATACCAGAGCGTTTACCATCATTTAAAAATGCAATCTTAAATATTGTTGAGTCAACTGCTGCAAGGTCAGTGATATTATCTACTACTGAAATATTATCACCAACTTCTGAGAATTGCACTTGTGTCCAATTCAACCCTTGTTTATAATACATAGTGCCAGAAGTTTTAACAATTACTGAAGTTACTCCATTTGGTAATGATTCAATGTCACTATAATTATTTACAGCATATACAGAAGTATTCGCTAGAGTCCATACACCATTTATTTTAGTATACAAAAATTCACCACATAAAGCAGTATTATAACCTTCAGGTATATTTACTAAATCTGCTGTATTATCTACAACATATAATCCTGTTGTAGATGAGACCCAAGAATTAGTAGTTGAATCCCAAGTGTATATAGCGTGATTTTCTTTTACAATCACGGTTTGTGAAGTCATCAGATTAGGATTTAGTTCTTGCAAATTGCTTACAGCATCTACAACTAATGGAGCTAGTAAATGTGTAGCATTAAGTTGAGTTAGTTGTAAGTCTTCACCTTGCCGTTTTTGGATTACAGTGCCTAATCCAATCTCAATGTCTTCAGCAGTTAATTTATTCTTTTCTAATTTTAAGGTCGAAGTGGCCATTCGAATACTCCATTATAAGGATTAGTTTCAATCTGACTAATTTGATTTATATGATCTCTTGCAGCATGTTTCTTAATATCATTAAGTGCATCATTATAATACTGTGCATATACTGCAGCATTTTGGCGATTCTGTGTATCCATATCATCTAGTAGAGCTGCTGACACAATATATAACTTTAGAGCTTTGTCACAAGTTGGTCCAATTTCTGGATCTTCATCTAGTGACATAACTTTCTTAGGTTCTGCAACATAATATACTTCTAATGGATATAAAACTTGATGAATTTCATTTATCCCACCGAATTGTGAATCTACTTCAATCTCAAGATTAGGTGCTTCAATATCAGTAATTATACCAGATTTATCATATATCTTAGTATTTAATTCTGCTAAGTCTGTTGCTACACCTAGTATTTCATCTGGTAGTTTGATTTGTGCTTCTGCAGTAGTTGTTGGCTTAGGATATAATACAATTTGATTTTGTGGATGTTTATTGAAGATCATTGCACTGGGGACACCTTCTCTATCCCTATTGCAATTATCTACAGATTTATAATCAAGCATCCTCAGAGGTTTTCCATCATAATAAGCCCTTTCGAGCCAAATTATATCATCGGGTAGGACGTAAGTAGCTTGACCTTTGAACACTGATAAAATTACTGTGCGCTTAATAAGACTGCACTTAGTAGCAATCTCATTTTGCGCAGTATTCAGCAAAGCCAAAAGTCGTTGGTCTGACCAACGGGTTTTATCTGGATCTGCAAGAGTTAATCGAGCTTCATCGATAATATTCTGGCTTCTGCTCATATCACGACCTAGCCGGCATAAGCACCGTCAGTAATGTCAGTATTCATATATTGAATGACATAGCCATTTGTTTGTCCAGCTGCTGGAGTAATCCAAATGTCTCCACCATCAGGATAGACTTTATTTGCCGCAATCTCTACCCCGTTCGCTGCATCATTGATGTCACCAACTTTCAATTCAGTGTCTGTATCAGTTGCTGTTGCACCTGCTGCCAATTTCAAATGAGACATTACAATGCAACCTTTTGGCAATGCACCCAAAAGGTAAGTTTTGTTAGCTTCTGCTGAAAAAGGCTGAATCACCAAATTCTTAATATCACGAACTTGGTTATTCTTTTTATATTCACGCAAATCAATTACATCTGCTGGAATTTGTCGTCCGCCTGCCATATTGCACCTCCTTACGCTACGGTTTTAATTTCAAGGTCTACGAATGCACATCCGTAGTTGTAACCTGTCAATTTAACCGCTTCATAGTCTTCGTTTTCCGCTACCAATTTCGCTGATTTCGCACCACACCAAACTTCAAGAGCAGATTCACTATGTAGACCGAAGTCATGTGATGCCCAATGATAATCAGGTTGTTTACCCATCGCAAATTGGAATGCACCGCGTCCTAGCAACAAGCTTCGTGAATAGATTTTTGTTTTAGATGTTGCAACCGCTGCTTCATATCCAGCTTCACCAGTGAAGATTTTATTAGTGTCACCATCTTTAATAGCATATTGGCGCAATCCTGCTGCATATACTGCATTTGAATCATATTGATAATATCCATTACCATCGATGATGCTACCGCTTGTTACACCGAAGAACAATGGTGCTTCAACAAGAATGAAATTACCAATTGTGCCCAAAATACCACTAAAGAGTCGGTTTTGATTGCCGCGAACATCTGCTTGTGCAAGTAAGCTTTGTGCGCCTGTTTTACCTAGCAATTTGACTTTTGTAGCAACATCAATCAAAAGTAGATACATTGGCTGACCGCTTGCAGTTTTGAATGGCTCCATAGGTGCTCTTACATCAAGACCTGCTGGTGTTTCGTGGAATCCACGCCCTGTCTTCATGATTTGCTCAATGTCCAAGAAATTGTCAAATGTGAATTGTGCTCCTAGGTTAATCCCGAATTCAGATGTTTGTTGACCCAAATCAAAAAATGTTTGATCTGATGAACGGATCCACAAATCGCCCAATTTAGAACGAGAATCAGCATGCTCATTGATAGACAAATCAGCAATATTGACCCCATCAAACTTATCACCATTATCAACAACATAGCGGTAGCGATCCACCGTAATCTTGTCGCTAAATTTCTTTTTCTGTTCACCTGTGCCCTCCGCTTGTTGTTTGCCACGAACTGGTTTACCAGCTAATGCACCGTCCATATCGAAAACTACGGTATGTCCAGCTTTTGCCGAAATATCATTCACGGTTTGGATTACAGAGTCACGAGACTGACCTTTATACGCCGCCCAAAATGAAGTAGCTGCTTTTTGCAAGAGCCCTTCAGTTACCCATCGTTTTCGCTCAAGTTCAGAACCTAAGGATACGACACCTGTTCCGGTTGGATTCATAGAATTCTCCTTTAAGATTAAAATATCATTTTACTATAATCTGTTTCTTGAGTTGTTGGTGGAACATTGGCAGTGCCATTAGCAACACTCATTGGGTCCTTCTTACCTGCCTTAGGTGAATTACCTGTGCCAATTTTCACTTGTCTCAAGAAATTCGACGCCTCTGCCAAAAATCCTTCAAATGATACTTCACCACTTTTGAGTTTGTTTGTAAGTCCAGATGGCAAAACATTCTTAACTATGTAATCTGTGATTTGTGCATCTTGGTTATTCTGATTCCATTCTGCCAATACTTCTTTACGCCTAGCAACTTCAGCTTGTCGCGTTATTTCAGAAGTCACTTCTTTTGCCTTAGCATTTTCAATGGCATTTAGCTTTTGTCGCCAAGCTTCTGGATCTTGATACTTTAGCTGCTCTAACTCTTCTGCAACTTCAGGATCTAATTGAACCCCTTGCTGCACCATAGCTTTTTCAAGCGCTGCATTCTTAGCTTTTAAAGCCGCAACTTCTTGTCGTGCTTTTGTATAAGCCGCCTGAGTATCTTTGAACATTTTCTCAAAGTTCTTTGGTTTCTCAGTTTCCTGAGGTTGTGTAGGTTCTTGACCTACGGTATCACTGAATTCATCTTCTTCAGTAGTGGACACGTTTTCATTAACGCTAGCCATATTACTCTCCTTAAAAATTTTTGTTATTATATAGTATTATTCTTTAATGTTTGTTTAATGTTTTAATGATGTTTAATCAAATAAGAAAACCTGATGAGTTGCCATACCACGGTGTAGAATCTTCATCTTGTATATATTTCTTAAATTGATCATTCTGCTTTGGTTTATAATATTTGAGTCCCATAGCCATATATCTAATCATATCAGCAGAGTGAGACAATTCATCGTGCACTGGCTTATCCAAGAACACACCTAATTGTTGATTATACTGCTTTCTATATCCTTGTATTGCAGCTATAATCTTCTCGCATTTTGCATGCACTTTACACTTTCTTAAGAATTGTCGTGTTGTTTCTATGCCATCTTGTATCGCGTGCTTTTTAACTACATATAAATCCCATCCAAGCTCACGCATCACTTCTAATCTTGTTTTATCTGATGTAAGTTCTTTAACCATTATGTCATGTGGCACGTAAGTAATACCATAATCCCAAGAATATTTCTTTGCAAATGCTTCATAAATATCTCTGTAATATGCTAAACCGTGGCCTGAGTCATGATATTCATCAATAATGAAAGGTGTGCCATTATCTAGCACTACAAAGAAACCTATAGAAAATGTATCATTCATACCTAGATCTATTGCTGAATGAACTATAAGGTTATTTGGCTTTTCTTGTTCTGTAATATCTAGTGTTTTGTATTCATGCTCATAATATGTGCCCTCTAGAGATCTCTCAAATGCTTCTGCTGGTATAGTTGGGTATTCTTGCTTTATCATAAATCCTATCTCGTTGTACTTAGCTTGATACCAATTCTTTTGAGTTTGGGTTAGGTGAATACTATGATCCATTTCTAATTTATTAAAATATTCTAAAATTGCTTTGTCGAAGTGTGGTTCTTCAACCATATTACAATCTGGGTCTATTACCCAAGATAGAAATATTGGCTGAAAGTCAAATGGTGTTAATTGAACGCCACGCTTTCTGTTATTCTCTGCTTTGTTCCACATATCATAAAATAATCCAAAACGTCCCTCAGCGGTTGATTCAATAGTTATTTTAGAATCCTTTGCAATAGCTTGGAATGCACCTGTTTTTAATTCATTAGCTTTTTCAGGAAATTTCTTAGCTATTTTAGCCAGCTCAGAGACATGCAGAGATTGTAGTGTATCGCCCCTGAAATTACCTATTTTTAATATAGAACCGTTGCTAAAAGCCATACCATTAGCGTTGTTCATAGTTAAAGAAATATTTAATAGTTTCTTTATATCAGGGTCGAGTTCATACCACATCAATTCTGCTTTTCTCTGAAGCTTTTTAGACTCATCTTGCCCATAAGATTGAATCCCTGTAGCAAATCCATCGTGAAATAGGCATGCATCTAAGTTATAAGCTACAGCAAGAGTGGATATACCTTGTTGGCGAGATTTCAGAATAATTTTCTTATTGTGATGGTAATCTGTTAAGACCCTTCTTTGCGAATCATTAAGTTTCAGAGTTACTAATGCACCTGCTTTATCGCGAATCTTGTATAAATTATCTAGACGCCATAGCTTAGATGAAAGTTTTTCAGTTAAGAAAGTTTCTAAATTTTCGTTGGCAAGCATTAGCAGTCATCCACATATCTTGATATTACATTCTGCACTATAATATTTATCTGATTCGCATCAGTGGATTTGTGGAACGACCTATCTATTGTATCTACTAATGAGACTAGTTCTTTCATATCTTTCACAGACATCTCTGAGCCTTCAGCTTTCATTCGATTTAATGCTTCACCTAATGTGATGCTTTTAAATTCATCAATAAGATCTTTGTTACTAGATACTTCTTTAGTAATAGACTTGTCCTTTGGATCTAGTATTGTTATTGGGACTGGTGTATTAGACTCTGTTGGTGCAAGATTCGATTCAACTTGCTGAGACTTTGTTAGTGGTGTGTCAATTACTTTCTGCCAGTCGTTGGTGGGTCCTAGTGCAGTCTTTTCAATGTTATATTTGTCACATATTTCGTCAATCGTTATGTAAGGGTCAGTTTCGTATTCAGCACGACACAATTCTGTTAATCCTATGTTCATTATAGCTCCTAAGACTCTTAAAATTTTAAAGAATTTTGGTATTATATAGTAAAATATTTTAATGTTTCTTTAAATCTTAAACATTAAAAAAACATTAAAGCAAAGTTTGAAATTTCTAGAAAATTTTTAATGTAGCTAGAACATCAGTAAAGTTTAAATTTTCTAGAAAATTTTAGTGCCTTACAATGTAATAATAATATATTAAATGGTCAATAGGGCCGTTAATATAGTATTATTACTAAATTAAATCTTTAGCTTAAAGGAGGCTAATATGAAAACTCTTGGCGATCTACTTTATGATCTTGGTATGCGATTCGGTTTTGAAATGATTATAACTGCAACTAGTTATATTGTTGAAGACTTTTATGAATTAAGTCCTCATGATAGACAATATATTAGTAATGCAGTAAATGATATTATTTGTGAAAATAATATTGATGTAGAATTTAAATCTACAAAATATGATTGGATACTAATACTATCATAAGTTAATAAAGTTCATAGAGTGCTCTTCGGAGCACTTTATTGAGCTTTAATGCTCAAATATTTTACTTTTATGAAAGGAGGTGATTAAGATGAAAGAGTTGCTAGAACAATTAAAATCAATTGACATTTTCAATTATTTTAATTTTCATATTGTTGGAAATGAAATACATTCTGATAATGTGATTGTAACTGATGAATTAGAAGCAATGCTTATCCAAATTGAAGAAATTGCTAATATTTCATGCTGTGCTGATATTTATAGTGATAAATATCAATTTTATATCACTATAAAATAAAGTTCATAGAGTGCTCTTCGGAGCACTTTATTGAGCTTTAATGCTCAAATATTTTACTTTCAAGCTTAAAGGAGGCTAATATGAAAGAAAATATTCTTTTGACTCTAATAACCATTGGAGTCTTTGGATCGTTTATAGCTGTTCATAGCATTGATTATGATTATGAACTAGCTAAATACGAAATGGCGGCGGCTGCGTATGCAGGTAATCTTGACCAACAAATCTATAAGGAGGATATTATGGTTAAAGAACAAATTAAATCAACAATCGTGGCGAGTTTGCGAGCATTAGATTATCACAATCTATGTAATATTGAATTCAATGATGATAGAATCTCTATCGAATTCAAAGGTTATCTAGATAGTCAGATACTAATGAATAATGGTAAAGGACCAGTTGAGTCTTTTGACCATAGAACATTAGGCTCAATTGCTTATAGCAATATACCATTTATGACTGAAACATTTATCAGAATAAATGAGTATGTGCAAGAGCTAGAGAATGTCGATATTGATACTGATATCGATACTCTAATCATTAAGCTCAAATAGCTTAATCCTGCCCATCTCGGTGGGCAGAGATTAGGCTATTCTCCGATAGCCTAAAATTCAACTTTAAGGAGTAAACAATGGTCTCAAATCATTATGAGATGCTTGAAAATATGAAACTTTCAAGTCAATTTGTTAATCAGCTGGCGGACACTCAAGAACTTTATGAGTTAGAATATGATATTTCTGATTATGATAGACAAATAATAATCAAAAATGCATTCTCTGACTTACCTCAAATAGAGTTAATTAGAATTATGATGGATTTATATGCAATTGCATTAGAGCATCACGATACTGATTACTTTGAGATAGATTCTGATGATAACGGTGAGCATTTAATTATGCAATTCTAATCATCTGAGTGGGCTCTTCGGAGCCTACAACTGATGATTATCTCATCAACTCTTTTGAATGACGACCAAATAAACTGAAGTCGTTAAAAGCTGAATCAACATTTAAAGGAGTTCATGATGAGAACTGAAATCATCGAAATTTTGGCAAACAGCGGCGTAAAGATTAGTGATAGTAAAAAAGAAGCATTAGCTACAGAGTTAATGCAACTTCTTACTACTAAATCTAGTGGTCAACATGCACCATATACTGAAAACGGTATAACTTATGTATGGTGTTCGCGACATTGTGAATATCATCCATCAGATGTTATGGTCCCAAATAAAAGCAAGGATTGTGGATATGCAAATTACTGCAAACCTGCCCAAAGAAAATGGGAATGGATGCATAAACATAGCCAACTACTTGGTAGTGTTAGTGCAAGATTGCATCAAGATGGTAACCACGATGATGCTTCAACTATCTTTTTTCATGCTGATACAATGAAAAAAGAGAAAAACAATCAGCCTGGACAATATCAATCAATAACAATTGATATGTCTGCTGATGAAGTTGTTGAAGCTTGTAAAGCTGAATGGTATCCAGAACGGATTAGACAGCTTATACCGGCTGATTTGCTAAAACAGCTAGGGTTAGTCGACAAAGTTAAATAGACTAATGAGTAGGCTCTTCGGAGCCTACAACTTTATTCTTTAATACCCTATTATTCACGCCGAGTTCTTTACCGCAACAACCTTCACAAAGTTTTGAAAATTCACTAAATTTTACTGACTACGTAATGGATTCCACATAAAGTTGCCAAAATTTTAAAACAAATTTATACATCGCAAGATACTAGAAATGAATGTCGACCGAAAACATCAGTTATATCACCAACTTAATGAAAATCCGTGCTAGAATCTAGAAACGTTGAAAGCAGTTGAAATTTTAAAAATCACTTTCAATTCACAAATTTAGCTCAAACCTAGTGATTTTACAAGAACTAATGTGTTATACATAGGTTGGTGGCTGAGTGACGACAAAGCTAGAAGTCCGTCCCTTCTTTATATACACCTTTTACATACATACAAAGAGTATAAAAATATAAAAAAGGGGGGGTAGAATATAGAAGTTTGAAAAGTGGAAAATGTGTGAGTTTATTAAATGTATAAAATTTTTAAGAAGTACTACAATATATTACATAGCATCAACTAATTTAAAGATTATAAAGAAGCAAATGTATAAAATTTTTAAGAAGTGCTACAATATATTACATAGCATCAAAGATTATAAAAGATTATAAAGAATCTCAACAAATATCAACAAACATTCGTTGAGATTATATAGCAGTATTATTTCTTCGTAGCCAAATACTCTGACCAATCTTTATCATAATCATAAGAATCAACAGAGTTTAACTTACGCTCAAGATATTTAATCTCATCTATGTTGGTATTAGCATCTCGCTTTAACCTAGTTAAATGGCGATAATACTTTTGCCAACGCCACTGAGCAGCCTTACAAACTCCTTTAGAATTGCCATTATAATCTAGCACCATATTTTCATAAGGCTCAAGTCTATTATGAAGTCTACAAAACCACTCATTATCCTTCTTGCCATCAGTGCGCGCTTGTTGTTTCTTAACATAGTCTAATAAAACAGAGCGCACTGCCTTCACAGATTTATTTTCGTCTAGTATTTTCATAACTAGGTCGAAGTCAATCTTCTGTGCCATTGTCATCTCCTTGTCTACAGAATTCTTTGTAGAGATATGTTCGCCTGGCTATTCTACATTGTAGATTCTCCAACTCAATCTTACATAGTTCGGTATATAAGTCGTGTGCTGTAATACCAAACATTCTGTAGATACAATTAGGTTTCTTTACAAATCGCCCAAATACTTTTCGATATGTAAATAAACAATATAGATTATTGTTTCTTACAATTAGTTCGAATTTGTATTTACCAAATACTTCATCGTCAATTAGAATTCGCTCTTCTTTTCGCCCCGACCACAAATAATCGAGAGCGAGATGAAGAGAGTCTCTGACTTCTTCAAATCGCTTCATTGTTAGCTCCTTTCTAGTTTAATTCAAAAACTTCAAAGCCACAATCATCACTAGATAGTAGCTCAGTTGTTTCGCCAGTCTCATAGTCCTGAGTTTCATACTCATCATATACATAATCGCCGCTGTCATAGTTCATACTGAACCTCCTTTAAAGTTTTATTTATAAATTTTATACATTAGATAAATATATAAAATTTATAAATGAATTATATAAAAATAAATATTAAAAGAAGTTTAATTCATTTTATCAAATCTGGTGAAAGTTTGAAAGTAGAATTTTATATAAAAATCTTACACCTATTAGATTTTAATAAACATAAAAATCTAGCATATTTTCAATTACCCGAAATCATTCAAATTTATTTAAACATAAAATTATATTAAATTCATAATAAAATTAAAATCGGGAAGTTAATTCTTAATCGCATAGTAATAATTACAAATCTTAGATATAAAATTATAGTTGGTAAGAAAGTGAAAGTAAAATAAAACATTTAAACTTCTTTTAATGTTTAATAATATATAATTACGCGTTTGTAACAAAATTACATTTGGAGAATGGAATGAATTGGATTAGTTTAGTTGTAAGTGGGTTCACTAGTCTTTTTAAAACTAGTGATGGCAAGAATCCTAATTACCTTGTGATTATTTTAATGGTAACTAGTTTTATATTTATACTTACCATTGGATATTTGCAAGGACAGATTAAAGACTTGCAGAAAGAGCTGGCGGTATGTAATGTTAATGTGAAGTTGCTGCAGACTACAATAGATGAGCAAAATGATGCAATTGAAGCTAGCAGAGCAGACTACAAACTAATTAGTGAAGAGTTTGGTAGGCTTGGCAATGCATTAGATGAGCGATATTCTAAGATTGTAGTTCAGCAGAATGAAAAGTTTAGGGCAGCTACCTGCCAAGATAAACTAGATATGATTAAAGCTAGTTTTGAAGACTTTAAGAAACAACTTAACATTGAAATAAGGAGAGAGTATGAAAACAAAACTGATTACTATAATAAATAAGGTGAGGGTTTGGCTGAAGAAATTTTGGTTATGGATTAGCAGTGGCGTGTTTGTTGGGGTTCTACTAATCATAATTATATTGGCATTAAGTGGGTGCGCGGGACAGAATGTAGTTGTGCAGCCACAAAAACAGCTGGTGCCAGTGAAAATTAAGATTGACCCATTAAAGTATCAGCAGGCGATGCAGCCACCAAAGATTCTCTTTGATAATAATGTCACTGAGGACAAATTGTTGGATTATTCTACTGACTTGCAGAATAAATATATGCTGTTGCGTAATTTATTTTATAACACAATAGAAGGGAGTAAATAATGGAGTGGCGACAAGGACAATTTGATACTCTCAAGCGTGGAGAGTTTGTCATAGTTGAAAAGATATTTAATGGTGATAGTGTAGCATACAAGGATGTAAATAGCTGGATTAGAGCGAATCCATTTAGGTCAAAGAAGATTAAAGGATTTACTCGCCCGGTAAATGTTGCCACATATAAAGAATTATATGATAAGATTCAATATATGTGGACACTATTACCACGCGAAGGTACTAACAGATATAATCATTTGATTAGAATGGAAGAATGGTATAATAAACACAAACCAAAATCAGCTGAACCATTATAATAGATAATAGTTCAGATTTAAAGGGCAGACATGAATAAAGATACTAATCGAATATTCTACATATTTGTGGGACCGATTGGCTCAAAAATAGTTAGAAATGCTGAAGGCAAAAAAGTCTTATTTAATGGTGAGAAGCATACTGAGCTGAAAATACCTAAGTGGTCAGAGCAGCAAAACCTACATAGTTGTGAAAAGCTAAGTGAATTGCCGCAGAATCAACCAATAGCTATTGTGTTGGGTAAGTCTGGACTAATAGCATTAGATTTTGACAACGAGCTATTTAATAAAGCTTTAGAATTATATGGCACTGAAGGGAATATATCCAAGTCAATTGGTAAAATTGGTGGGCATTTACTATTCAAATATAAAGATAATGACTTGACAGAGTATATATCCAATATAAATGGTAAGAAGCTCAACAAAGTTGATACTCTCTATGGTAATACTCTATTATATTATGATACAGATGCAAATAATACCAAAGAAACTATAAGTCGTAATGACAATATAGATTTTATGCCATTAGTTCTACAATACTTTGTTATTGCACATTATGCAAAATCAGAACAGACAATAGTCAATACGAATTATGGTGAGACACAGGTTGAGCAATTCGCTACAAAGGTAGGATTCTATATAGAAAAGATAAGACTTATTGCTGAATCTAATGTTACAACACCACAAGATAAAGATAACTTCAACATAGTGTTATCACACTTCTTAAAGATTATAACGCCGCGTAGATATAAAGATATAATGGATAAGAATAAGAAAAAGCAGAACTTACAATATCCTATTGAATATCACCCAGATTATCTGCCAGAAGAAGAGAGTGCTCACATGTATATATTATCTTTGAGTGGTGTGCTAACACTAGATAGTAGTGTGAGTCAAGAAGCACATAAATGGATTATTGAATATCTCAATCAGTTATTTTCTAAGCCATTAGAAGATAAAAGAATAAATAGTATATTAACTAGAGATTTTCAAAGTCCTAAATATCAATTTAATGCTAAGTGGAATAAGGTTGGGTATACGAAATATAATCGCAAGCAAGAATTGTTAGAGATTATGACTTATGTGGATAAGGCACAGCTTAATTTCTTAGTTTATAATCACGTAACTAATAATGTTACATTTCTGAATGCATCTACAATTATAGATTATATAAATCTAGAATGTGGGATACAAATGAAAAAACAAGATTTGCTACCATTACTGCAACAGATTAAAATTATATCAAGACCTGATAAACCATTTGGCTACATAGATGGAGCATTTAATTTTTATCAAATGTCAAAAGAAATGGATGTATTTTATAATCCAGCGAAATATATACTTAGTTGGTCACAACAAGAACAGGTATTAACATATAATCAAGAACACCCACGCTGGCCTACAACAACTTTGTTGGCGCTAGAAAATGCTTGTGGTGATAAGTTGCAGATGTTTTTGTCATTTATGAAGCGTAAATATCTCTACAGGGAGTATTCGCCACTTATATTTGTTTTCTTCGGGGTGCCACATTCATTTAAGTCGGCAGTAGTTAATGGAGTATTTGCGAATCTCAGTTATAATAGGACTCGCAAAATGACTTATGAAGCTGTGTTAGAAAAGTATAATGCATGGCAGGTAAATACTGATATAGTCTTAATTGATGAAGTGCATTATATGAATCAGAATGAGCAGAAGAAGCTGATTAAGACTATCAACGAAATATCAGGTAATGACAGAATCACATCTGTGCGAAAAATGTATCAGGATTTTAGTGACCAAGCATATCCTAATGAACTGACATTTTTCTTAGCTACAAATGAGCAAATAGCATTATCTAATGAGATTAGAGATAGGCGACTTGTTATATTTAAATCTCAACAAAGAGTTGCAGATGCATTAAAATTAGATGATATGGAGATTAAACGACGTATACAGCAAGAATCACTAGATTTTGCTTATTATTTAGCTAGTTATAATGTGTCAATATTAAATGATAAAGATTATCAATCTAATGAATCTTGGAAGGACGAAGTATATACTCAATTTCAAGAAGTGGCACACGATATTGAAGACCAAATACTTTATGCTATTGATTATAACAGAGTAGATAAGTTGGTAGAATTGTTGCTATCAATTGGACTTACAATACCAAGAATCAAGCAATCAATTGAATACTCTGTAAAATTAAAGACTTATTATTTCAGGTTATTTAATACTAATGAGCAGTTTGCTTCAATACCTAGTATATTTGCTCAATGTTCGATGCTTGACTTAGGTAAGATTAGAAAGAAAATAAATACAATGAGTTGTTGCAAAGTGCATCAATCTGATTATAAAGATGGAGTAAGACTTTCAGAAACTCGTAAAACAATAGCTTATTTAGGTAAAGAATTACCTGATAATTTAGCAATTGACATTACAGAAGGAGATATTGAATTATGATAATGCTGAGTGCATTGTTAATTACTATATTTATATGCACTTCATTATATTTATATTTCTTTCTTATGTTAGTCCTGAAAGAATGAGCTGTGAAAGTGAAAGTTAAATTAAAATTTTTGATTCGGTTTAAACTTCTTTTAATGTTTCATATATTATAATTTCGTTGTAAAAATTGAGATTGCGTGTATAACGCTATTTCAATTTATTACGCGTTATTTCAAAATTTAATTCAAGGAGTCAGTATGTCTGATAAAGTTAAAAAGCCTTCTAAAGGCGAATTGTTCGCGGCGATTAAAGCAGAATTGAAAGTGGTCTTTGATTCTAAGAAAATTGCTAAAGATGCTCAAGAAGCAATCAATGGTATTGTAGCGAAATTTATGGAGCCAAAAGCTTCTGGATTTGGTAAGACAGCAAATCTTGATGAGATTACAAAAAGAGATGCGTCTGGTAAAATCACTGAAATTCTTTGCTCAATTTCTGGTAAATGGCTACCTGCAACTAGCGAATTTTTCTACAATGAAGCGAAAGGCGAAGGTATTGGCGGCACAGGGTTCAGACGAGGTTCTAAACCTGGTGAAGCAACACTAAAAGCATTCAAACGCGACATTGCGAAAAAACAACAAGAGCTTATTTCTAAAGCGGCAACTGGAGCAATCAAGAATGAAGACCTTCAAAAAGAGCTCAAAAAACTTGCAGATGCGAAAGTTGATTTTAGCGGCGTAACTAAAGATTACTTTGTTAACAAAGCTAAAGAAAAAGCGGCAGATGCTAGCAAAGCAAAAGAAAAGCTAATCGCTGAAGAAACTGCTAAGCAAGAAGCGAAAGGCACAATTAAGCCTAAAAAACTTAACTAGCCTTGCTGATTGTGAGTGCCCTTCGGGGCATTCAATGGAGTCCAATAATATTCAAAGTTTGCCCAAACATTTTGCTTCCTAAATTGTTGGGCTCCATTGAGTGTTTTTCACTCACATTGTTCTTTAAAATATATTGTCATTGTAATAGCTTGCACGGACGGCACTTGAAAAGTATGACTTTCTACATATTTTTCCTCCTTTCAGTTGATTTAGTTTTTAGATATTGTGTAAGGTGTCCTAAATTATACATTTATGTCTTAAATTTGTGATTTGCTGTTTTGTTATCTCGTCGAAAAAAGATTTTAACCAACAATTTGTTGAGTGCCGTCCGTGCAGGCTATGCCTGCCACTAGGTAACTAGTGATTTCACATATTTCATATATGCCACAAGGAGTATACAATGGCAAAAAATTTCAAAGTTTCATTTAAATCACCAATTGGTGAATTGCGCTGGGTAAGTATTGACCAAGGCGGTATTGACACATCTATGGAGAAAGATGGTAGTAAGATGCAAAAAACTGCTACTATTTATCTTACAGGCGAAGCTAAAGACGCGGCTATTAAAAGTCTTAATGACATTTGGGAGCAAGCGAAAGCACAGCACGGTATTAAAAAAGGTGTGCAACCTAAGTCAGTAGGCTGGAAGGAAGTTATCAATAAGGATACAGGCGAAAGCACAGGAGAAATCTCTTTGAGATTCAGCACGAATGCCACATTTCCTGATGGTAAAGATAGCAAAATCCCAGTCTTAAATAGCAAGGGAGTGTCAGTTGACTTGGGCGACCACAAAATTGGTAATGGTTCTCGTGGAGTTATTCACGGTGAAGCAGCTTACTATGACGCTGTAGGTAGCAAAGGCATTACTTTATACTTGAAAGCTATTCAGCTAACTAAGTTTGTAGAGTATGAAGCAAATGTTGATGCTGAAGACTTGAGTGGGCAAGATTCTGAATCTTCTGAAGATTTTGACGAAATTCCATTCTAGTTGTTCGCCCCTTCGGGGGCTATGAAATTGTTTTAAAAAGGTTGCAAAATGGTTGATTATTCTATTCTACAAAAAATATCTGACTTACAGATTGACCCTAAAAAACCTGCATTTTGTGATACAGAAACTGATGGACTTTATGGTAGTATTTTACTATTTCAAGTTTGTCAAGATAGTAAAGTTTTTATCATTCATAATCCTAATCCACAAGAATTATTAGAGTGGGTATGTGAACACTGGACGGTGTGGTATAATACTAGCTATGACATAGCGTGTATATATCATAATTCGAACAGGACTCTACCAACTCATTTATTTTCTTGTGTTGAAAAGATTGATGATTTGCTATATCTCGCAAAGCAGACTTTTCTTGGGCTTGATAAGTATAGTCTAGATAATGTTATGGATTATGTTGGGATACCTTTGTATTCTGATATAGATAAGAAGGCGATGCAGAGAAGTTTTAAAGCTGGTAGTTTAACTGGTGAGCAATACGAGTATGCGGCAACTGACGTTATAGCCCTTGAAAAGCTATGGGATAAATGTAAGGTTGCGGTAGATAATTTTGCTTACAAATTAAACATTCAATCTATGCTTTATGCAATTGAATACCAAGAAAATGGTATACCTGTTGATTTCGTAGCAGTAGCACAGAAACGACTGGATGTTCAGAATGCGATAGCTGAAAATGCTGATTTGTTGGATTTTAATGTTAATTCACCAAAACAATGCAAAGAAGTCTTAGGCACAGAAAAATCTGATACCGAAACGCTTAAACATCTAATTTCTAAAGGGGACCATACGGCTGAGCTCATATATACCCAACGAAGATTGTTAAAGCGTGAAGTGATGCTCGAAAGCTATTGTCACGAACGAGTCTATACTAGATTTAATGTTGCTGGAGCAGTAAGTTCTAGATTTACGGCTACAGGACAAGGTATTGAAGCGGGTATTAACGCACAACAAATACCTAGAGATTTAAAATATCTCTTTAAAAATAGGAATAAAGACTTTGCAGTGATTGAAGCTGACTATTCAACCCTTGAATTACGTTTAGCAGCTGCTATTTTTGGCGATAGATATATGTATCAACAGCTAATGAATGGTGAAGATTTGCATACAGCTATGGCACAGAAAATGACAGGGCGAATGGAGATTACTAAAGATGAAAGAACTAAGGCTAAGGCTATTAACTTTGGCTTTGTCTTTGGTATGTCAGCTAAAACATTTGTGGATTATGCATTTCTGAACTATGGCTCAGTATTTACTCACGAAGAAGCTTTAGATATTCGCAACAAATATTTTGATATGTATAAAGATATTGCGCGGCATCATAAGTTTATTTGGGAGAATTACAAAAAGCCAGGATTCTATGTGCATACCGCATTAGGTTGGAAGGTTAAGCCAAAGCTAGGCACTGATGGTATAAATATACCTGTGCAAGGTAGTGGTGCTGAGTGCACAAAACTAGCAATCCATTATTTTGTTAAGGAGAATCCTATTGTGCTTAATTACATTGTTAATGTAGTGCACGATAGTATTATGCTAGAAGTGCCAGCTGATGAGGTTGCTACTTGGCAAAGTGAACTTGAGCATTTTATGATAAAAGCTTGGGTTGAATTAAGCAAGTCGAATTCTTTCAAATATAAAGATATTCCAATGCTTGTAGATGTTTCAATAAAGGAGT
>ERZ808292.142-NODE-142-length-21247-cov-8.130851_pt1 | contig 21247 bp, 11 predicted proteins | sample MGYA00521275_ERZ808292 | MGnify/ENA primary metagenome ERZ808292 (study PRJEB31516, sample SAMN03275613) | gut metagenome | biome: mammalia-associated habitat; material: feces | host: Papio cynocephalus | place: Kenya | collected 2012-07-26 ... | reverse complement strand
ACCTTGGCGGTGAAGCTCTGCTCTCTTGTCTGTTCGGCGGAAACACGTGAGTTCTCGGCTGCAACTCGGGCATTTTCAGCCGTAACTCGCCCACTTTCTGCGGTAACTCGAGAGTTCTCGGCTTCAACTCGAGAATTTTCTGCCGTTTGTCTCTTGCCTTCTTCAAATATTGTATTGTCAAGTTTGTTTTTATCCTCAGCGCTCATTAGCCCGGTCGTACCTGTTGTTGCTGGTCTCACATATGACGTAGCCTCATCTCCATTTATTTTTGTTGCAACAATATTTAGCACATCGCCCACCATTTTAGTGCTTATAGAGGTTACACTTTTTGCTTCCAGTGATGCAGTGTTTACCTTAACGTCATTGCTTAGACTTTCTACGTCTTCCGCATTCGCCTTCTTTGATAACTCGGACTTGACTGTTTCCAAACTCTTTTCAACGGCAACTCCTCTATCTCCGGCAAATGCAGTTTCACTTGTTTCTCCTAAGGCAAGGCTTGCACTTATCTCTACAAGGCTGCTGCCACTCCATCGGTATGTTTTCCCCGTAGTCGTGTCAACATAGATTTTCCCGGATTCGGGTTGTCTACCGCCAGTTGTAAACATGCCGGTAAATGTCCCAGTAGTCGGAGTTCCCCATGTATTTGCGTCGCCCCAATTACTATAAAAGTCCTTTCCGTCATAAAAGACAAAGACATTGTTTTTGGCAACATACTGCACTCTACACAGTAGATCTTGCGATGTTTTCGTGGAGCTCAGTGCCTTAGCCGATACTTCCCCTAAAGTAAAGCCGCTGAATTCCACAACATCATCAACATAACTCGGCAACTGCGATGCCGGAACTGTTCCATCTACTAATGTAGCATACTCACCCTTTGGCTGAACGTCTTCCGTATTCGCCTTCTTTGATAACTCGGACTTGATCTTCCCTACAAGGTTCGTCAGTCCTGTTTTGTCTAAATATTTCTTTTCATCTGCCATAATATTCCTATTTAATTGTTGTTCCAGACCTCATCAATTTCGCTATCCGACAATGATGATATTTTGTTTAATGCATCCTGTAAATTAGATATATTTTTATTCATTATAGATATTATAGAAGCTATCGTATCATCAATGAATGGACTCCATTCTGACCATGTTCCCATGTCTGACAATCCATGCGATGCGCTATTGTTGTACACTCGGCTATACTGGTATATTTTATTGTCCGTGTGCCCATTGAAAGCTTTTTTGCTGCTGTCATAATAACAGTGTGTTGTGAGTATCTGTGTCGTTACATGCTCCATGTCGTCGCTAAACAACAGTAATACTCCCACATTTCTACTGCCATAGATTGGATTGGTTGATGTTACGGCATATACCACAGGTTTACCAGCTTCCCCGTCTGTCGTGTTGTTGAGTTTGTCAAGATCATTCAAGTCTACGCTTTTTACCCCTTGCTCCAACCTTTGCTTGTCGGCAGCACTCATTACTCCAGCCTTCGTTGTTGTAGCAGCTGCAATGTCTAACACTTCATTCAAGTCTTGGTAACCATCCTCTCCTCCGTTGTTTTGCATCTTCCCGATTTCGATGGCGACCTTGTCTTCGGTTATTGTTCCCGTTACATCTACAACTATCTCGTCCGGTAGAGTATCGAGCTTGTCCTTGTTTGCCAAGAGAATATCGTTAAAGAATGCCCTTTCTTCTGGTGTCAGTATGCATCCGTCTTTCAACTTTGCCTCTATCGCTGCTACCCTTACGTATATTCCAGCATCTTCGTCTATGTCTTTTATGGTTACTGCTTTGTCTGCCAGCTCAACCACATAGTTTCCATTGCTGTCCTTGCCGTTTATCGCCCCTCGCTCTTCTACCTCGTGGAGTACAAGGGCAAAGGCGTTTGTCTTTGTTATGTATCTTGTTCCTGCTTCCGTGTCTTTCAAGACGAGGTCGTACGTACCTGTATACTTTTGGGTGTCTGACGCAAAGATAAAGCATACCACATTGTCGTTTATCGTGTAACTCTCTATCTTCTTTATCTCGTAGGCACTCCTCAAATATAGTTCTGTCTTGTCTACGGTCAGCGTGTTCTTGCCTTTCGCCGACGACAGGTCTACATTCCATGTTACGGCAACGCTGTTGCCTATCTGTATTTTGTTCATTGGTTCTTCGTTTTATTGATTCTTGTCTTCTGCCCCCAAGTCGCTTGCCGCAACTTGATAGAAGCTTGCCGCACTCGCATCTCTGAACGCAAGCAATGTCAGATATGCTATATAGTAGATGAATGATTTTTCTAATTTTGTTGGCACGCTTACGGCTGTTGCATTCTTGTTTACGGTTGGAGCGTTTATCAGCTGCACACTGACTTCCACGCTATCGCCCGGTTCTGCCGTATACATCTTCAAAACGCTCTTTCCGCCTTCTGTGCACAGCACCGTCGCTGGCTTGTCGGGGCTTCCCATTGTGGTTCTCCCCTGCTGCATCAGTGCCACGTCTGAAAATTCACTTACTGGGGTTGGACTATAAAACCATGAGCTTAGCTTTGCCGACAGTACTCTTAAAAAGCTGTCCGGCAGTTTTACCGTAACTACATCATTATAGCCTCTTGTTGCCTTTAATATTCCGTCGGCTTCACTGCTCCCACCTTTATATGAGCTTACCATACTGCTGTCTATCTTGTTCTGCGGTGCATTTTGCAGCACCCACTCTAAAGCGTATGGTATCTTGTCTTTTATTATACTGTCAAGGTTTTGGGTGTTCTCCTCACCTGTTACGTCTTGGTTGCCTAAGTTTGACAACTCATCTATAACGGATTTCACCCTTGTTAGTATTTCGCTCACGTCCATAGTCTACCCTCCTCTTATTTTTTCTTCTTCAAGTTCGGAAAGTCCACTCCATGGCTGTGCGCTATCTTCAAGGCTTCGTTTATGGTGTGCGCCTTCTCTTCATAGTTGTCTGCAATGAAATCTACTGCTTGCTGCAAGGATACAACGTCTTCTACTGGGTTATAGTTCTCCTGTGTCGTATCTTCTTCGCCATTTGTTTCCTCGTCGTTGAAGGTCTGTACACACTGTATAAATCCCCTTTTATAATAGTTGCTGCTTTCGATTATTTGCTGCCAAAATTCACTCGCTACTCTTACTGTCGGCAATACTCTCAATGCTGTATTTCCATTCTCGAATATCAACTTGCCTGCACATCCTCCCGGTGCCCTCATGATTACTTCTGCGTGGTTTTTATACTCGTTCCACCTGTATATCTTTATCATTGTTTTGTATTTTTTATTTGTTATTTTTTTGTATTGAAAAAGGAGCGGAGGAGCCGTTTTGGCTACGCTTCGCCCCTTTGAATCTATTATGTCAAATGTCTCTTACATAATTACTGACGTATATCCTGTATACGGCTTCCATGTTACGGTACCACCCGATACTGTTGCCTGGTATACATAACCCTTCTTGTAGGTCTTGTAGTCTGCGGTCAAGGCGATAATCATCTTGTCTGTTACCTGTGCATCGTCAGGAAGTGTTGCCGAACTGATTACCTTTGAGCGCATCTGTGCACCCGGCAAGCCAAGGGCTCTGTCGTCTGGAAGAACAATGATTGAGTTGTAACCTCTCAATGCGATACCATCTGCCTCGGTGTAGATGAAGCGCTTTGCCTCACGCACTTCGCCAGCACCCTTCGACATATCGTTGGTCTGCTCTTTCTTCGAACTCTTTACGTAGCGTGTTGCACCATTTAAATCCAAGACTACCATCGCGTCCTTGAAGCCTAACGAATCCAAGCCTTGATCGTAAATGAATTTCAGTGTTCCAAAGGTTGTCTTCAATAGCTGGAAATCGAGGTCAAGTACTTTTGTATCCTTAAAATCAATAAGCTTTGTTGTTCCCTCGAAGTTGAGGTTCATCAGCTCTTCCATAGCATCCTTACCGCAGAATACGTACGCCTCGTCTGACTGCGAGAATGTGGTGAACTGCAACTTGCTTATGGCGATAAGGTCTGATACTGTCAACTTTCCTTTCTGATAGCGGTAGCTGTTGGTAATCTGATTAAGGATTCCGTTTGTAGTGAACACATCTTCGATTGAACCGTCTCCGTTTCTTACTTGGAAGCGCGCCTGTGCACTTGCCCAATATCTGCGGTTTGAACGCATGTTGTACTTGAAAAGTGAATCGGCTTTGAGGTCAGCTACCTTCAACGGCAATTTCTTCTTTGTCTTCTCGTAGTCTTCTGTAAACACGATATTGAATCCTGTCTTCTGTACGTAGAATATAGAAGTTCTTGGCTGATAGTTTTCCGGGGTCAGCAGCAACTGACTCTCTGACATTGCGGTTGATGCTGCACAGATGTAGGTGTCGGCTGGAATTTCCGGGCACTTCTTTGCATCCAAATCATCAACGACTGCATCGTCTGTCGGAATACCGTTCACCGCACGGCAGATTACTTCGGTTCCTGTGTTCTCAACCACATAAAGCATGAGTGAGCCTTCTTTTATCTGAGAAGTGGAAGTCGAGTTCTGCGAATAACCGGAAACGAACGGCACAAGAAGAGTAGAACATTTGTAGAACGGTTTTAGCGAACCGCTGAAATTTGTCTTTGTCAGCTTGATTGAACCATCCGACTCTGGGGCGATTTTTGCCTTTGTTCTTCCGTCAAGGGTTTCACCTCCGACACGTCCGTGCTTTACACTCCAGTTCTGAATGTGTACTGTGCGTGATACTTTTCTTGCAATGGCAAGCAATGGGGTTCGGTATGGCTGGAACTTGGTGATAATCGAGTCATACTCGTCTTCCTCCAAACCACCTTGGCGAGCCTGCGAACTTGATGCCTGTGAACCGTCAAGGTTCTGTCCTGCGGTGGTATCACCCGGTGCAAGTCGTCCCGATGGATCGTCGTCGGGGTTCTGACCTGTTCCCGAATCCGGGTCTGCGGGGTCGTGGGTCTCGTCTTTACTTAGCGGCTCCGGTCCTTCCGCACCGATTACTGCACCTTCTGCCATACCGATGCCGCCTGTCAACACTGCGAGCAGCATGAACATCAATAGTATGCCCATATTGCCCTTTCTGATTTCCTGAATAATTTTCTTCATTTCGTTATTGTTTAATTTAAAGTTTGTTATCCTGAAGGTCTTTTCACCTTATATATTATTATTAATAGCCTGCGTCTTTCAAATCAGAGAAGAAGTTTTCTTTCTTTGGCTTCTGTTTTGCCTGTACACCCGGACCGCCCTGTGATAATGTTGGAGGCATCGGCTCGTCAAACTTCTTCACCTTGTTTGCTATCTTCTCGTTCCTTGTTTTCATGGCGGTCTCTTGCTTGGCATTCTCTATGTCGTTGTCATAGTTCTGCCCTTTCTGTATCATGCGCCATGTGTCTTCGGTTACTTCACCTCGTAGTCCTGCGTCTATGATGTTGGTAAAGAAGTCTACCCACATCTGATTGGCTGTATCTTCGTCAAGCCCGAGTTTCTTCAAGGCTTCTGCACTCTTGGCGAAATTCTTCTGTCGCTCTTCGTCTTCCTTCTCGCCTTCTGCCTGTTTCTGCTGAAAGGCTGCAATCTTCTCCGACACTTTCTTTCTTGTCGCCTCGTCTTCCATTGCCTCGTTAATGTCGATGCCGTGGTCCGCCATCCAGTCTATCGGCGAATAGTCGGGGTCGTCATTCTCTGTTATGTCCTGCATCATGGCTGCAAGCCACCGGTTCTTGCTGAATGTGTCGTTCAGACGTTTGCCGCTCTCACGGTATGATTTCAGCTTCTTTCTATCGTCAAGCATCTTGCCGTAACGCTCTTCTTTGTTCTCAAAGTCTACGTCCGGATAGTCTTCACCGAACGCAGCTTTGTAGGCGTCTCTGTTGGGTGTAGGCGGTGTTTCTTCCGTCTGCTCCTGCGCTTCCGCCATTGGCTGTTTCTTTTTCTCTTCTTCTTCCATTTCTTATAAGATTTTGGTTTTCTTCGGCAAATATATATCCTTGTCGCTTTTCTTTTTCCGATACCGCTTGTTTGGGGCTTTTTACGGCATTTTACTATCGCCTCACGCCTCTCCCATATTGCGCCAACGGAAAAACAAAAACCCTATATCTCTATTTTTGCCTGCATAAAACGTTTTATTATGACTGTAAAAAATTTACCTACTCTTAGCGATGTCATGCCTTCACATCATACCGATACGGTGAAGCGTAGAAAGGCAAGGCTATCGCAATGCAAACACGACCCCGACCTCGTAACAAGATGCAACAAGGCTTGGGAGACTAAAAGGAATATTAGGGAGGTGCGTGAGCGGACCAACAATTACACGTTTGGCGACCAATGGGGAGATGTCATTTACTACAAGTGTGGATACGTCACGGAACGTGAATATCTTAAACGTAAAGGTAATGTTCCGCTTACCAACAATATTATGATTTCTATCTTCAATACGGTGGCTGGTCTGTATGCTAAGCAAGCCACCGAGCCTGTTTGTTTTGCTCGTGCACACGATGCCCAGTGGTTGTCTGATATGATGTCCGCAACTACCCAGGCGAACTGGCAAGATACATTTATGCCCGATGTCCTTAATACCGTCTTTAAAGACTATCTCACAGGCGGTGTTGCTATCGTTCGTGAAAGTTACGAGGAGCGTGATGGGTTATTTGATACTTGGACGGACTATGTTAATCCTAACTTCGCATTTTGGGAAGGCGGTTCTGACCCGCGACACCAAGACGTTACGCTTATCGGAATGCTTCATGACTGCTCTCGCCCGGAGCTTTATTCTAAATTTGCCAAACCCGAATTTGGCTTGTCTGTTGATGATATTGATACTATCTTTTCTTTTAACGAGGATTTTGATGAATCTTCGGGACTTCAACAGAATGAAGAGAATACTCTTGAAAATCTTTCCTTTACGTCTCCTGCCAACAAGTCTTTCCGCCGTGTTATTGAAGTGTGGACTAAGGAAACAAAGATGCGCTATCAATGTGTTGACCCTATTGCCACAAACGCTGATGATGCTCGTTTCCGTTGCGAACTCGGGGATATTGATAAGGTTCGTGCTATCAATGTGGGCAGAAAGAAAATCTACGACCAAGCTGGAGTGCCCAAGGAGCAGCGTGCTTATATCAAGGCTGAACTTATTGTAGACTCTTATTGGTATTACACTTTCCTTACTCCCGATGGCACTATTCTTTGTGAAGGGGAATCGCCTTATGAGTTCAATAGCCATCCGTTTACTGTTAAGCTTTTCCCGTTTGTCAATGGCGAGGTGCACCCGTTTATGTCTAACATCATCGACCAACAAAGGTATATCAACCGCCTTATCGTCATGCATGATATGGCTGCCCGCTCTTCGGCTAAGGGTATCACTATTGTTCCTAAGAGTTGTATTCCGGATGATATGACACCACAGGATTTTGCTGATGAGTTTACGGAATATGACGGTATCATTTTCTACGAAACTTCTCGTCTTAACCCTAATGCCCGACCGGAGATTATCACTTCTAATGCCGTTCAGATCGGTACTACCGAACTTCTCCAGATGCAGCTTAACCTCACAAGGGAGATTACAAATGTCAGTGGTGCCTTGCAGGGCAAGACTCCGTCTGCCGGAACTTCGGCTTCCCGATACTCGCTTGAACAGCAGAACGCCACCACATCGCTTTATTCTCTCCTTTCTGATATGACTGTATTTACGGAGAAGCTTACCCGTAAGAAGGTTTCCAATATCAAGCAGTATTACGATGATGGAAGGCTTATTCTCAACAAGGATAATACTAACCTTATTGAATACGACCGTCTCTCGGCTCGTGATGTCATGTTCAAGGTTTCTATCAAGGAGAGTGCCGCAACTGCCGCTTATCAGACGCAGGTCAATGATACAGCTCTGCAACTTCTCCAGCTTGGAGCTATCAACATTCAGCAGTATCTCCAGTGTGTCAATCTTCCGTTTAGCGACCGACTTCTGCAACAGCTTGAATCTAACGAGATGCAGCAGCAGATGCAGCAGCAACTTGCCATGCAGCAGCAGGGTATGTCTCCGCAGCAGCAGGCGCAGTCCGAACAGAATGTACAGCAGGCTCAGCAGATGATGCAGTCGGCTTAACTTTAATATAGGAGCGTATGAATTTAGAGGATATTGATAGAGAAATTACCGCCATTGTTGCAGAAAACTCTCGCCGAATGAAAGAGATTTTTGGCGATTACGACCCTATCACGGGTGTCGGATGTTACGACTTTGACAATCGTATCAAGGTTGAGATTGCTGATTTTGTCTACCCGATTATGTATGTACCCAAGGAGTGCTTGCTTAATAGGCTCTTTACTGATGTCGTGCATGCCGGGTCTATATATAGGTATATTACTGATGTGTGGGGCAAGCAGTATTCTGATGTTCTCCACTCTGCGGTTACTATGGAGATTTGCAAGGCTCGCATGCGCGAAGATCCAGAGTTCGCGATGTATCTTACCGACAAGATTGTCGATAAGCGGTCCGGTGCTTTTATCAAGTTTAAACTGAATTATCCTCAGCGAAGGTTGCTTGCCCTCTTTGAGAAACTCCGCAAGTCGCGACAGCCTATCTTTGTCGTTATTCTTAAAGCTCGACAATGGGGCGGTTCTACTCTTACTCAGCTTTATATCAAGTGGATGCAGGACTTCCGCCATCCCGATGGTTGGAACTCTATTGTCCTCGCACAGGTCAAGGGCACGTCTAAAAAGATTAAGGCTATGTACCGCAAGGCTATTGAGGCGCAGGCTGGCTGGACTGTCGGTGCTAATGGCAAACAACTTATGATGTCGCCCTACGAGGGGTCCACTGACGACTTTGTTGTTTCTGACGGACAGAAGCCTATCCGTACTTCCACTATCACGGTAGCGTCTTTTGAGAACTTTGAGAATGTCCGTGGTGATAACTTCCACTGCGCACATTACTCCGAAGTGGCGAGTTGGAAATCCACTGACGGACACGACCCGGAAGATGTCCTCTCTGCCGTGTCGGGTGGTCTTGAACATATTCCCGACAACATTGAGGTGTTTGAGTCTACGGGTAAGGGTATGGCTGGTTTTTTCTACGACAAGTGCCAGTCTGCAATGAACCCGGACAATAATGATGCCTATAAGTTTATTTTCATTCCTTTCTACTATCTTGAAAAGGATATGGAGAAGGTGGATAATGATTATGAATTTGCGAGGTGGCTGATTGAGAATAAGGATAGCAATACTTACTCTAAGGGTTATCGCGAATCAGGTAAGTTCTTCTGGAGGCTGTGGAACCTTGGTGCTTGCTTTAATGCTATCAACTGGTACCGCATCAACCGCAACCGATATTCCGACCATGCCCACTTTGCTACTGAGGCTCCTGTTGACCCGGTGGAGGCTTTCCGAAATGCTGGCAATCTTGTCTTTGACGCTTACTCTATTGACGAGATGCAGCAGATGTTCAAGCGTACTCCTACTTATAGGGCGGATATTCAACTGCCGTACAGCATGAAGAAATGCCGCGACTTGTACAAATCGGCTAAGATTAATTTTAATGACGACGGGGATTTGAAGATTTGGCAACTGCCGAACAACAACATTCTCGATATTCGCAACCGCTACTTGGTGGCTGTGGATATTGGCGGTAAGAGTGTGCGCTCTGACTATACTGTAATGACGGTTCTCGACCGCAAGGGACTTATGCCGGAGATGAAGGGTGGTGTTCCGCAGGTTGTTGCAAGGTGGCGAGGGCATTGCCGACACGATATTCTTGCGTGGAAAGCTGCGGCTCTCGCTCATTTCTATGACGATGCCTTACTTGTCATTGAGTCCAATACTGCCGACCGTGAACGTAACTCTAATGCTGAGGGCGACCACTTCGCTACTATCATCGAGGAGATTGCCGACTTCTACCCTAACCTCTATCAGCGTTCTGTCGGTTCGGAGGAGGTGGCTGACAAGAAGGAAATGAAATGGGGTTTCCAAACTAACAAGCTCACCAAAACTCAGCTTATTGATAATATGATTGCAAGTGTTGAGGATAAACTTTGGGACGAGCCAGACGAGGCTTGCTACAATGAGCTGCGCATCTATGAGCGCCATGATGATGGTTCTCTTGGAAATATCCGCGGCAAAGACAACCATGATGATATTGTCATGTCTACGGCTATCGCTCTTTGGGTGTCTATGTCGGATATGGACAGACCTTCTTGGCGCATACATTATCAACGTGAGCGTACGCACGAGGGTGTCTCCGAAGCTTCGATATAAACTATCCGTCTTGTCAGTCCTATTAGTCTTATAACAAAAACAAGAAAATATGAAACTGAAAATAAACATATCACAGGTCTTCGACCTTGCCAACGACCGCATCGGGTCTCTTGCTTCTCGCATCAGAACTAAAGAGGGCGAGTCTGTTTACACTAACGCCATTCTTTCTTCAAGGGAAAAGATAATTGTCGAGCAATATATTCGCGAGGCGCTTCATGCCTTATGGGCTGTTGCGCCCGAACGCATCTCCGATTATCATAAGGATGGAGATGATTATCTCTTCTCCATCAATGGGGGTAGGGATGCCGACGACCTAACGGAGTATTTCAACGATGCTACGCTCGGCTATGTGGTGGCTTTCTGTATTGCCCGCCATGTTGCTTCTGTTCTTCCTGACTATGCTAAGATTTATGCGGACGAGGCTGATGCTAATCTTGTCTCGCTCCGCAATTCTATCTTCTACAAGTCGGGGTATCTTACAAGTTCTGACCCTCTCGTGAATACTACCGGGTCTGTTACACAGTATTAGTCCTATCAGTCTTATTTGTCTTATAATTTTTTTTGAATATGAAAACGATACAACTTACTTTACTGCGTTCTACTATTATTGACGCTGTGAAATCTGAAACACTTATTACCTCTAATGCTGATCGTGCAGCTGATGAGAAGGCTTCTCGTCTTGCTTACCACGAGGCGGTTGGCGATGACCTTTATATCGAGCGCAAACTGGAGCGTGATATGCTTACGGCTGCCGAGGAACTTAAAACATTTTTCTCTGATTACGCAGTACAGGGCAGACAGACTACGGCGGATAATGCCGTTCTCCTTGATATGTCTGATTCGTCTGCCGTGAAATACCGCATGTTCTTGTCTGACAGGTTTAATGATGCTTACGTGGACTCTCTCGCACGTCTTGGGTCTGATTATATCAAGAACAAGATGCTTATGCTTTGGTGGGAGAACATCAACCCTCAAAGGGCCGAGATTTTCCTTAACTTGTCTGACAAGACGCTTACTCCTATCATGAGGTGCTTTAACCGTTTGCCACCTCAACCGCCTGCTTATCCCTACCCTAAAACTATTTCTGCCCCCACCGAACCGCAGAATATTATCAAGGGTAATACTTACAAGCTCCAGTATTCTATCAAGCAGGGGGATATTGATGATGTAGAGGTGTCTTCGCTTAATCTTAATGCTGTTTCTGTGGATAAGGTTGAGAATGGCTTGGTTTCTGTTTTTGCCAAGGATTGCGGTTCGGCTACCATTCAGTTGTATTCCCGACACGACCCTACGGTTAAGGCTCTAATCTTGGTTAATGTCAATGACGATAACGTTTAGTTCTCCCGGCGGTCCGATGTTCTTCCGCAACTGGCAGAACAATATACTGGCTGTACTTATGGCGGTGGCTTTCATCTGTGGATTCCATTACCCTATGGTTTGGAATGTATATGACTTTAACCATCTGTTGTATATCTTTTCCCATGCCAATATATTTCACTTGCTTGCAAATGTCTTTGTGCTTCTTTCTTTCGGGAAAAGTGTCAATGCCTTTGCTTGGCTTGCTGCTGTTGCCGCTTCTTTCCTGCCTATGCCTAACGTCCCTACTGTCGGCATGTCGGCTCTCCTGTTTGCCCACCTCGGCACTACTTGGGCTCCGACTAAAGGGTTGGGCATTATGTGCAGAAAGATTCTTCCGTGGACTGTTGTCTTCGGACTTCTCCCCGGCATTAATCTTCTTATCCACATCTACGCTCTCTTCTTGGGGTATGCGTTCATGTATGTATATTATCACTTTATAAAATCAAATTAGTATGGAACAGATTTTTCACGACCCGGACAATCCTCAGTGTGATGCCGTTGAGCGTTATGCTCTTGACCCTGTTCTCCAGCGTGCTTGCGACGAAATGACTGGCAAAGCCACTCGGTGCTGCTGCGAACAGAAGGACACATATCATATTTATATCATGCGTGCGCAAGTTATCTACGATATTGAGGCGCAGCTTAGTATTATCACGAAGTCTCGCCGAAATGAAGCGCAGGCGCAAGACAACAATATCGAGAATATTGATGCTGTCCGTCCGCTTATCGACCGGTGGTTTGGCAAGTATCTTTCTTTGGTTAAGCGTAAGCTCGCTTCTGCGTTGAAGGAGGAGCGTATTCTTTCTACTTCTAATAATATCAAGGATAAAGAGGAGATTGACCTCGTTCTTTCTATCGGTGATTGGTGGAACTCTAATGCTCTTGAACCGCTCTCTAATGCCGTTCACGACTTTATTGTCAACGGTTGCATATACGAGTATCTTCTTCTCTACCTCACTCCAAACGACCCTGTTACGGCTACCAAGGAACAGCAGAAGGAACTTGCCTTTGAGGAAATTCACAATGCCCTTTGTTCTTACAAGCCGGGCAAACTCCGAAAAGGCATGCACCCTTTCCCTTAACAAACCTAAAACACCTACCATACAAAAAGAAAGGACAGCCATTCGCCATCCTTTCTTTTTTTTATTGCTTATTTCATATTGTCAATCTCGTTTACCAAATCCAACTTTGCTTTATCCATTTGCATCTGCATGGCTTTCGCCTCGTCGTCGCTCAACTCTCCGCTATTGATTATCTTGCGGCATTTCTTGAACACTTTTTCGTTTTCTTTGATTAACGCATTTATCCGCTTGTCTAATGAGTTGCCATGTAGCTCCGCATTATACTTCATGCTTATCTCCGGGTTATCCTGGTTCTTCTTCCATACTCTCATGTCGTGGTCGTACTTGTCGGAGAGTTCCTTGTATTTGGCATACTTGCTCAGACCTCTGTAATAAACAGTCTTTTCTGTCGGTGTGCTATACATGGCTCTTACCATCGGTACTTCTCTTGTCGAGAAACCGTCCCAGTCGCCCGTAACAAGTCTCTTGACTATCTTTGCGGTTCGGGTTGCATCACTTCCTGCTCCACCGAAATAACCTTGCACGATGTTGTTCCATATCGCAGGATTGTTCCACTTTCCGTCCCAATCACCTTTTGTTACTGCCGTTCCACCCGAAGCCTTGTTTATAAACTTGCTGAGGTTTACAAATGGCTCGAACTCACCTGCATATACCTTCAGATATTCGGGATCGTACTTCATATAATCGTAGTCCTTATATATCGGCTTACCAGTCCAGTCTTCATTATTGGCTACTTGCCACACTGGTTTTGCATAATCTGGCACTGCTGCATTTACAGGGCTCATGCCTTCTCCCATGAAGTCTACCGGGAGTATCTGTGTTAGCTGTGCAGCGGCATCGAGCCATATATTATTGGCCGACTGCAATCTCTTGTCTTCTACACTTCTTGCAACATCGCCAAGCCCGTAGAACGCTCTTAGTTCTATTGCCAATGGTATCTTCAACCATTTGTCCTTGCCAAGGTAGAAGCAGAAATTATTCCTTCTTTCCCACTCCGGCAGACTTGCATACTTCTCGCCATCGTCTCCTGCCAAGACTTGGTTAAGCAAAGGTATAAGATAGCCGCCCAGTACCATAGGTATTCCTATCATGTTAATCGTTGTCTTTATAGGATGCTTTACCATATTCTTCTGTAAAGTTCTCAAGCCTTGCATTCCAGCATTAAAGAACATATAGCTACCTCTACACCATCTTGCAGCATTTGCTACAAAAGCCTTCTCTATCCATGTCGCCCCCGGCACATCAAAGGCTTTTGCCCCCAAACCTCGGCGGTTGAAGTTTACGCTTACTTCTTTCGCATCGGTGATACTTCTCATTATGCTTCTTCCCATCTTGCGACTTGTGGCGTAGCAAGCAAAGCGGTTTAGGTTTTCAGCTCTTTCGTTCAGACCTTCGATTACTTCGGGTAGAGAATGTAACACCTTGCCTACTGTCTCCATGGCTTTCCGTCCTCCGGCATTCTTTCTTATCTCGTCCTCGAAGTTGTCTATCGTCTTTGTCTTTACAAATCCGGTCTTACCGCCATTGTCCATAAACTCATAGAACAGTTTTTCGAGGTCGCCCTTTGGAGCTTTGCCTTGTTTGTAATGTGCCCACATGTTGAAGTATTCACCACGTACTTTCTCGTGTACGTTAGCTGTTAGCATCCCTATTGTCTGTCCGCCCAACAGTCTTGCCTGCATTGCCGTGAACCTTGCATAATACTCTGCGTTTTCCTTTATCGAGATATTGTTATTCGCAAATAATGTATCGCGGCTAAGATTACTTACGGAGAAGGTTACGTTATACGATGTAAACATGCTTCCCATAAATCGCATCAATCTGTTACCGTGTTCATCACTCTTCAACTCTCCGTTCAGTGCTTGCGCTGCTCTCGGATTACCTGTGAAGATTATCTGTCTCTGCTTGCCTCCGAACCATACGGTAACGATATTCTGCTTCTTGTGCATCGGGTCTTCAAACGGCTTTGCATAACCCCCCTTTTGCAGGGTCTTTGTTGCTCCGCCTTTTGCTTGCTTGGCTTTCATATCGTTCTCGAAGTCGGTTATCTCTTTGCGGATTGCCTCTGCACTCATATCAGGCTTTATGTCGGGGGTGGCTACTTCCCAATACTCATTTCCCAAGCTGTCGTATTTCTTCTCGTACCAGACATCGCTCACCATTACTGGAGGGACTTCGGTCAGTCTCATACCGCCATTACCGTCTTCCTCTGTATGTTCTTTCAGCCATGCGTTTGCAAGGCGATACATTCTCTGCTTGTTGGCATTGTCTTCGCCTCTTGATATTGCCCTTTCTGCCATTGCTGCTGCTGTGCCTAATGGACTTTGTGCAAGGGTTGTTCGTCCTTTGGCGGTTTTCAGACTTGAACTTGCAAGCTTGTTTGAATCGCTGTGCATATATGCGTAGCTGTCTTCCATTGAGTCTTCCTTGAATCCTCGCATCGGAATATACCAGTTGAACATTCCCTTGGCTCTGTCTTTGGCTGCACTGCTTACTATTCCATATTTGTGGTCGCTCTCCAGTGCATATCCGGTTACTCCTCTTACTGCCGACCATAGATTTTCAACATCGTCTATTCCGATTGTATTCTCTGCTTGCATCACGGCATCTATGATTGCGCTGTCGCTGAACTGTCCGTTTACTCTGTACTGCACGATTGACGATATTCCCGAATAGTCGTTTCCATTTGGATCGTACTTGTCGGCTACACTGTCTTTATACCATTTGTTCAGCTTGTCTATCTTTGCGTCTACCGCTTTGTCGCCTGTCTTCGTAAACTCAAAGTCTCTGATAAACTTGTCGAGCTTGTCGTAGTATTGGTGCAGGTCTATCTGCCCTTGCTCCAACAATGTGGTAAGATAGTCTTTCTCGGCATGGAACTCATCCCTGTACTGCTCTATTCCTGTAAAGGTTATCACGTTTGCTTTCGGATCGTTTTCCCTTAGCTCGGCATTGAACTTCTTTATCCTCGTATCTATATTATTGGCTACATCTCTTACAAGCAGCACACGGTTTCTCTCCAGTCCACTCTTCATGTAGATATACATGTTCACGTTCTCATAACCTCTTTCTCCGCCTCCAAGTGCTTTGGTTGGCTTCCTTAGTGCTTGCTGGAGGTCTTTCAGCTCTCTTCTCTCGAAGTTGGCTCTCTTCTCGGCTACTACCGAACTTTGGTTTATTGCTCCGTGATACACGTCCATTGATGAATCAAAGTTCTTTATGCTCTTGCTCATCTCTTTCTGTGTCGTGTCCAGACTTGCCATGTTGTCTTTCCACGCTTCGGTTTCGCGGTACTGCCAACTGCCCAGTCTTTGCTCTATGGCATCCTTTGTTGCCGTTTCCTGTGGCGTGTCGTTCTTGCTGTAATCAAGGCTACCCTTGCGGAAAAGTGTTTTAGCCTCTTCTATCATTGCATCATCACTGGTTTCCTTGCGGTATCTCACACTCTCTTGTGCATCACCGTGATTATATGCAGGCGAATTTATAACATCGTCAAGTGTTTCTTTTCCTGTGCCGTGGTTTAATCTCCAAAGGAAGGAGTTTCTCTTCATCTCGGTATAGGTATCGCCATTCTGCAAAGCTCTCTTGCTCTCCCAAAGCCAGTACTTCACATCGTCCACATTCGGGTTGATATTATATCCAGCCTTATGGATTGCCTCGGTAACATAATGTTTGATATGACTCCAAAGGTTGCTCAATCCTATATACTTCGGATATTCCTGCGGTGTCCACACGCTTTCTTCTGCCTTGTCTGCAACCCACTCGTCCATTGCGGTATAGAAGTCCCAGCCGTTTTTCATCATGCGTTCATTCACTTCGGCTGCTTCTTCTGCGCTAAGGTGGGTATACATTCTGCGCATCATGTCTCTATAACCGCTTTCGCCAAGGAGATTTCTCATTCCCTTGTGTCCTACAACTTCATGCACTATACTCTTCTGTGCATCATACTTGTCGGTTACGTTCGGCAGATACAGATGAACTTCCCCGGTCTTCATATCATACCAAGCCTTTACCTTCTCGCCATTCTCGATAGCCTTGCGCACTGTCTCATTCTCAATATCCTCCAAACTGTCGTGGATTGTAGTTCTGGTATTCAGCTTCTCGGTAGTTTTCAGAACAGTGGCTCTGTGCTTCTCCATCTGCTCCTGCTGCTCTCTCTCGCGTGGAGTAAGTTCTCCGCTCGTGGCATTTTCGCTTTCGTCCTTGCGGAAACGTGTCTCTCCATCTGCTAAATCTTTACTCTCGTCAAGAAGTTTTTTCCCTTTATCGTAGGATTTTCCAACTCCATTTAGTAACTTTGCAGCAGAAATAGAGTTGTTGGTTGTCCTGCTCACATGGAGACTGTCGGATTCTTTCGCTGCCTCAGAGCCTTCCAACAGCTCTATTCTTGTTACCTCATAGCTGTGAGGCTTATTCTCTTCGCCGCCTCTAAACTCCTGCATGGTCGTTTTTACACGATAAATTTTACCATCAAGTTTCACGGCACCATACAAACGATGAACCAACACATTATTTCCATATCCATTCCCTATGCTTCGGTTTCCGTCTTCACCCTTGTTATAATCTGGGTGTATCTCGGTTTCGATGCTTTCATGGATAACATCTTTAAGATTTGGGAGAACAGAAAGATGAACACCAAGGTTGTCGCTCTTTTTTGTGGCACTTGAAGACAAATACTTATCGATAGCGTTCTTACTTATAGTATAAGGTGTGCCATCACGCATTGTTGGCAAATTTGATTTGTCCGTTGTAACAAGATTAGACTTTGCCCATTCTTCCGCATTATCAAGCATCTTGCCTACATCTTCACCGAACCTATGCTTCTCCACAGACACAACCTTAACGCTTTCCTTATTTAGGTTAGGCATTACGATACCTTTCTCTTCCACAGCTCTATCTCTAACACCGTCAAAATCTTCCTTTGAATCAGAGAAAGTCTTGCCAAGTTCCATTCTAAACCTCACACCTCCATCGTCATAGCCTTTGCTATTCTTCGATGTCAGATACCTCCTCATTTCATCTTCGGTCATTCCGGCAAGCTTGCATGCGAGTTCTTTCAGTTCTCCGAACACAGCTTGCTTATCGCCGTTAAGCTCCGTTTTCTCCATTTGGGAGTACTTGTCGTAGGTCTCGCCCATCTTCTCCCTCCATCGCTGTGGATTGTCGCTACCGCTAAAGCTGATACTGTAATCTCTCCAATCACGGGATAAGTCTACTCTTACTCCGCTCTTGTCTATATCAACCGACCTCACACCTTTCACATCCTTCAAGTTTCTTGCCAAGCTCTTGCTCAACTTCTGCATCTTGAAGTTCGTGTCGATGATACGGTCCGGCATCTCCACATCCCTAAGGTCATTGAAGAAGTCTTCTATCTTGTCATAATGTCCGCTCAAATCCACCTTCTCGGGATAGCCGGCTTTTTCTCTCAATGCCGGGTCTGATATTCTATCCAAGACTACAACTCGGCAATTTACTTTCGTTCCTGCCTGTTGGAATGCTATATCTGGTAAATTTACCTCGGCTCTCAATACGGCTTTGCTAACAGTTCCAAGCCACTTGTCAAACTTCTTGTCTGTCGCTCCTCTCGGGATAATAGCCACTATTCGACCACCCTCTTCCAAATGACCGAAGGCTTTGCTCAAATGTTCTATTGCCGTTGCCCCGGCATGTCCAAACGGCGGGTTCATAACTATCGTGTCGTGCTTGTTGCCGACAAAATAATCCTCAAAGGTGCCGTTTTGGAACTTTCTTCCCATACCGCCTGCCTTCATCTGCAACTTGGCAAACAAACTCATACTTGGCTCTATCGCTACAAGCTCATTCGACTTCGGTACGTATCTCGCTATTGCTCCGTGTCCGGCACTCGGTTCAAGAACTGAATCGCCCTCGCCAATGTTTGCCCACTCTACCATCTTGTAGCCTAACGGTTCGGGGGTCGGGAAATAATTCACTCCTTCCCTGTTGTTTCTGTTTATTTTCTGATTGGTGTAGTAGTCAAGCACTGCGTTGTCAAACGGGTCTCTCTCTTCCATTTCACCCCTGTCAAAGTCCTTGCCGCCTACTCCCTGTTGGTCAAGAGGAACATATCCGCTATGCTCTTCTATTCCTCTCGCAAAGCTCTCTCTTAGGTTTCGTGCCTGACTTCCCAAAGCAAGGTTCTCGGTTGTTGATACCTGCTGGTTGAACTTGCTCGCAAACAGATTGTACTCGGAGTTCAATCCCAACACCGGGTATTCAAAAATTGCATTGCTCTCGTTTCCTATTCGGTAGGTTCGTCCCTCTATCTGCAATGCCGTAATTGGACTTTGTGGCAGTGCCAACGTTATGCAAACTCGCTGATGCTTACCTGTGGTATCGTGCAAGGATATTCCTTCCTTGCCGCTGGCTTCCTGTATCACGATGATGTTCTTTCCGCTATCGTCGCTGTTGAATTCTTTTATCGCCGCGTTCTTCTCTTTCGAGCTTTCGTTTCCACTAAAGAACAAAACATTGTCCTTGCCGAATGCTTTTGCAAGCTGCTCTCTCGGCATTGAATAGTCCAAGGTCTGCTCCCACGCAAGCAAGCCTGCGTATTTCTGCCTCCACTCCTGTACTTTCTTTGTCGCTTCTGCCCGTTCGTTTTCCGGCATTGCTTTTATCACACGGTTTGCAACCTCACCCAGCATCATCTCGAATGGTGGTTTCAGTGGCTGCTTGGATGCTACTCTTCTGTGGAAGATTACTACCTTTCGCCCTGCGTCAAGGTGTGCTTTCAGTCTTGGGAGCAAAGCTCCTACCTTCATTGTTTCAAACAGGGCATTGCCGTAGTTGTAATCACCCAACACGTTTTGGTAAAGAACTGCGCCCAACTTATCACGGCTTATCTCTTCACACGCTTCATTAAATGCTTGTGCCTGCTCCACCGACACGGTAGGGAAGTCTCGCGAATAGTCATACGGACTGTCTATCACTCGCCCGCTCATCGTGCCAAGGTCGTTTTGCAACCAGTCGCTGAATTCCACTTCTTGCTTTGCCAAGGCCTCCGCATTGCTCACACTGTTCTCTAACCTGTGGTAGCGGTATTTATATCCTGCTCCGAAATGTTCAAGGAAGAACTGTGTCTTTCCGTCCTGTCCCATAGTGTTCCTCTCCGGATATGAGAACAGGTAGCCCTCGGCATATTCTATATTCTCTCTTGAATTGAATGGTGTCGCAGAAAGGAACACTACCTTTGTTGCGTCTACCGATTTCTTTGCCTGCTCTACAAGTCCCGGCTTTACGTCTGTCTCGTAATGGCTGATGGCTGCAATGTAATCATCATATATCTTGCCCAATTCGGGGAACTTCTGCTTCTCTGCTACGCTAAAGCTGTTCATATCCTTTGGGTACAACTTCTGTGTAGCATTCCTCACGTCTCTGTCCGTTGCACTTGGATTTTCTTTTCTGTACTGTTCCTCTATCTCGTTTATCTTTTTCTTTCTTGCGTTGTCAAAGTCCTCGGCAAGACCTTTCAGCCTCTGCCAGTCTTCGTTGGTTTCTTCAAGACGCATCAAGGCAAAGTCCTCATTCCTGTTCGTCAGCATATAGTGCTGCCTGCTACCCTCGGTGTCTATACCTTTCTTGTTCTCCATGATCCTATGGCTCTCGTCATATACTACCATATCGAACTGGTCTTCAAGCAGTGCTTTGTTGGCTCTGAAATTGGCAAAGGTAGTTATCACAACCCCCTCACCTTTCTCTGTCGTTGCTGTCGTGCCACGTTCTTTTGCCCATTCGTCAAGGTCTCTGATGTCAAGGCAAAGGTTCTTCCCGTCGTTCTTCCAGTCGGTTACTTTCGCTTGGCTCGGTGTTATGATAAGGATTCTCTTCTTTCCTTGTTTCACCATTCGTTTTACTATACCCAATCCGGTATAGGTCTTTCCTGTTCCCGTGCCGTTGGTAAACATATACCCCTTGCCTCCAGCATGAGCTTTATCCTTGTGGCTCTCGTCAAAGAACTGTGTCTCGGCTCTCAGCACATCGTCTTGCTGCTGTGGCAAAAGGAACGGCAAGGTTTCCTCGATATTCTTCTTGTCGCCAACCTTTACTTCTGTCGGCTCGGCAAGTACCTGTGCATCGAATTTCTTTTTCAGTGGTTCTTTCAGTTTGCTTCTCAGTGTGGAATATCCGTAGATGCTCGACCACTCGCCTATCTTATGGGTCTCACCGTCCATTGTCCAAGGCATGTGCCACATCTCTCTTATGAAAGCATCCACATCTTCGTCAGAAAAGCCACAGTCTTTCATATCGTCTGATATAGCCTCTCGAACACTGTCAAACCATTCTTTAGCCTTGTAGATGCCCTCTCGCATTACGGCAATTCCATACCGCCCTGTGGCTTTCATTACTTCGGGCAGATATTCAAGTGCTTCTGCTGTCGGTATTTTATTCTCCAAACCAAACAATAATGACGAAGACAATTTGCCTTTATCTTTTTTGTTTAGCTCTTTGAACTTAGCAAAGGCTGCTTTCATCGCCGCCTTTGCATCGCTCGTTTCTTTCTTTACATCTGTCCCTTTGCCATTCGGGAAAGTAGTTCCTTGCTTGGCTGTAGGCTTCCGCTTTGCATCTGACTTAGAAGGTCCTCC